>RRZU011939253.1_pt1 | contig 42038 bp, 35 predicted proteins | sample 2165561 | NCBI WGS metagenome assembly RRZU01 (sample SAMN10456909, study PRJNA506462) | wastewater metagenome | isolation source: wastewater sludge | place: USA: Moscow, Idaho | reverse complement strand
GTTCTCCACCAGCGCCTTGGTGCGCGGGTCGCGGGCGAAGAAGTTGTCCCGGATGTAGCCGCCGTCGTTGGCCCGATAGGTCTGGAAGTCCCCGTCGGGCGTGGTGTTCATCAGGTTCACCAACGCGCCGTCGCGGTCGGCGTGGAACAGCGCATCCCAGCCGCGGCCCCAGATGACCTTGATGACGTTCCAGCCGGCGCCGCGGAAGAACGACTCGAGTTCCTGGATGATCTTGCCGTTGCCGCGCACCGGGCCGTCGAGGCGCTGCAGGTTGCAGTTGATCACGAAGGTCAGGTTGTCCAGCCCTTCCAGCGCGGCCATGTGCGCCAGGCCGCGGCTCTCGGGCTCGTCGCACTCGCCGTCGCCGAGGAACGCCCAGACGTGCTGGTCGGACGTGTCCTTGATGTCGCGGTTGTGCAGATAGTGGTTGAACCGCGCCTGGTAGATGGCGTTCATCGGGCCCAGCCCCATCGACACGGTGGGGAACTCCCAGAAGTCGGGCATCAGCCGCGGATGCGGGTAGGACGGGATGCCGCCCCCGGGATGGCTGTGCTCCTGACGGAAGCCATCCAGCTTGTCGGCGGTGAGCCGGCCCTCCAGGAAGGCGCGCGCATAAATGCCGGGGGAGGCGTGGCCCTGGATGAAGACCTGATCGCCGCCACCGGGGTGCTGTTTGCCGCGGAAGAAGTGGTTGAAGCCGACCTCGTAGAGCGACGCCGACGAGGCGTAGGTCGAGATGTGCCCGCCGACGCCGACGCCCGGGCGCTGCGCGCGGTGCACCATGATGGCCGCGTTCCAGCGCATCCAGCGGCGGTACCGCCGCTCGACCTCTTCGTCGCCGGGGAACCACGGTTCCAGCTCGGTGGGGATGGTGTTGACGTAGTCGGTGGAGGTGAGCGCGGGGATGGCGACGCGTTGTTCGCCGGCCCGCTCGAGCAGTCGCAGCATCAGGTAGCGGGCCCGGCCCGGCCCGGACCGGGCCAGCAGATCGTCGAAACTCTCGAGCCATTCCCCGGTCTCGTCGGGGTCGATGTCGGGCAGATAGGACGCGACACCCTCGCGGATCACCCGTACGCGATCCGGTTCGGCTGTGGTGCCGGAGTTTTGAGCCAGGTCTTGGCGCACGAACTCGGTGGTCAACTTCGCTCCTCTTGGGATGGTGTGTCCCTCCATCTAACGCCACTCGGGCGTCTCGCGGCGGTCGAGTGGCGGGGTCGGTCGAGCCGGGTTCGGCGAGCGGTGTGGTTCCGCGAGCAAGAGGCCCGGCGCCGTCGATTGAGATGTTCGGCGTCCGGCCGAACCGGTAACGTCTGCGCCTGTGCTGAGCGGACGACCGTACCGGCGTGGGGCCCTGATGCTGGGTGGCGCGGCGGTGGTCGTCATGGGTACGGTGGTCGCCTGCACGACAGTCACCGGTGGCAGCGGCCGGGTGGACGGCGCCGAGGCGCCCGCCTATCGGTCCTCGGTCGCGGTGTCGGTCTCCGAATCGGCGGCCACTTCGAGCGCGCGGGAGTCCGAGCGGCAGGCCACGTTGACCACCGAGGCGATCCACACCGCCTGCGAGACGCTGAGCACCACCAGCGCCGACGCGGTGGACACCGTCAACGTCTATGTCGACGCCGTCAACGGCCAGGGTGATCCCGTGGCCGTCGCGGGGCCGGCTGCCGATGCCCTGCACCACAGCGCCGACAGCGTCTTCACTGATCTGAATGACACTGTGCCGCAACCGATTCACGATGCGCTGTCCGCCTGGATCGACGCCGCACGCGCCACGGCCGACGCCGTCACCGGGCGCGTTCCGCCCGCTCAGTTCAACGACGCCGTCGACAAGCTGAACGACGCGCGCTCACATGCATTGGATCTGTGCGACGCCACGTACTGACTTGTGCGACCATTAGCTCGATCGGCAGTGCTCAACAGGCGTCAAGGAGGTCAACGGTGGTCGCGGCGGACGGCGCCTCGAACTACGCCCAGAGGTTGGGCATCGAACAGGGTCAGGTTGTGCAGGAGTTGGGGTGGGATACCGACACCGATGACGACATCCGCGCCGACATCGAGGACGCGTGCGGTGGCGAGCTGCTCGACGAGGATGCCGACGAGGTGATCGACGTGGTGCTGCTGTGGTGGCGTGACGACGACGGTGACCTGGTCGATGCGCTGATGGACGCCATCACCCCGCTGGCCGATGACGGTGTCATCTGGGTGCTGACCCCCAAGACCGGCAAGCCGGGTCACGTGCGGCCGGCCGAGATCGCTGAGTCGGCGCCCACCGCCGGCCTGATGCAGACCTCGTCGGCCAACCTGGGCAACTGGGGTGCCAGCCGGTTGGTGCAGCGGAAATCAAGGGCGGCAGGCCGGCATTGAGTCTGGATGTTGGGTCCGAGGCCCCGGATTTCACGCTGAAGGACCAGAACAATCAGCCCGTCACCCTTTCGGAGTTCCGGGGTGCCAAGAACGTGCTGCTGGTGTTCTTCCCGCTGGCCTTCACCGGGATCTGTCAGGGTGAACTCGACTACGTGCGCGACCATCTGCCCGAATTCGACAACGACCAGACGGCGGTGCTGGCCATCTCGGTCGGGCCGCCGCCCACCCACAAGATCTGGGCTACCCAGAGCGGCTTCCTGTTCCCGGTGCTGTCGGACTTCTGGCCGCACGGCGCGGTGGCCCAGGACTACGGGGTGTTCAATGCCGATTCCGGGATCGCCAATCGCGGCACGTTCCTGGTCGATCGTGACGGCGTCATCCGGTTCGCCGAGTGCAAGCAGCCCGGCGAGGCCCGGGATCAGTCGGTATGGCTCGCCGCGTTGGCGTCGATCTGACCGCGCCTGCCGCGGCGCGCGCCGAGTCAGCGTGCTCTGCGGTGGCCACTCGAACGTTGTGTCGGTGGGCGCTGCCTCGATTTTGAGTCGGCACTGGCAGAACGTGTAACCTCCCAGCGCACGGGCGTGTAGCTCAGTGGTAGAGCTCTGGTTTTACACACCAGCGGTCGGCGGTTCGATACCGTCCACGCCCACCAGTATCAACGCAGGTCAGACTGTGGCAGAAAGTCATGGTGTTCAGGCGATTCGCACCGGGCACGGACCTGGCCGGTTGTGGACGAGTCGCCGCTCGCCCCGGACGCGACGTCATGGGTGACGAAGTCCTCGATCAACTCGAACACCGCGGCGGGACGCTCCGCCGGCGGAAAGTGCCCGACTCCGGTCAGCACCTCGAGCCGGATGTCGGGCCTCAATTCCTTTGTGGCGTAGGCGTGCTCGATGGGAATGATGGCGTCCTGGTCGCCCCAGATCACCATGACGGGGACGTCGATCTTGTCGCGCAGACGGCTCAGGGCGTTGACGGCCTGTCCGCGGTAGTCGATGACTGATCGCAGTGTGCGCTGGAAAGCCGCCCGCGTCGGCGCGTCGGCGAATGAGCTGTACGACGTCCAGATCTGCTCACCGCGGGGTGACTCGATCCCGGCCCTGTGGAGCCAGGATCGAAGCCGGTTGCCTGCGGCAAGTACGGATTTGGGCGCGATGATCGGCATGATCAGCTCGGCGCCGGGCGCCGACAGCAGCCGCAGTGTCAGGCCCACGTCGGGTCCCAGGCCGCCACTGTCGATCAGGATCAGCCCCTTGCAGTACTCGGGGTGTTGGTAGCTGAACTGCATCGCGATGCCGCCGCCCAGCGAGTGTCCGACAAGCGTTACGCGGGCGATGCCCAGGGCATCCAGCAAGTCCCGCAAGAGCACCGCGAACGCGCCCAGCGAGTAGTCGCTGCGCGGCTTGTCCGAGCCACCGTGACCGAGAAGGTCGGGTGCCAAAACCCGGAAGTTGCGCGACAACGGGCGTACCACCGGGCGCCACGTCTCCGAACTCCCCGCCATGCCGTGCAGCAGCAGGAGGACTTCGCCCTGGCCTTCGTCGACGTAGGCAAGGCGTTCACCGTACAGATCAAGGTATTTCAACTCAGCCATGGTCGTCTCCTTCGATTCGGGCGAGCTCGCCGAGGCATCAACGGGAACCGGTCAAGATCCCGTTGGGCAGCGAGAGTCGGATGATCTTCATCCACGCCGATGCGGCCTGTTTGGGCAGCGGGCCCGTCGTGTAGGTCAGTCCGTATCGCTCGAAGACTTCCTCTACCTTGGGCGCGATCTGCTGATAGCGGTTGCTCGGCAGATCCGGAAACAGGTGATGCTCGATCTGGTAGGACAGGTTGCCGGTCATGAAGTGCATTGCGGGGCTTCCGGAGATGTTGGCCGAACCCAGCATCTGACGCAGATACCACTGGCCCCGGTTTTCGCCCTCGATCGAGTCCTTGGCGAAGGTCTGCACACCCTCGGGGAAGTGTCCGCACATGATGACCGAGTGGGTCCACAGGTTGCGGACCACGTTGGCTGTCACGTTGGCGGTCAGCGTCGTCAGGGCCGAGGGCCCGGACAGCAGCGGGTGCAGCACGTAGTCGCGGGTGGCATGCCGGCCGATCTTGGCGAGCACTCTCTTCCCGCGGCGGAAGAAGTCGTCCTTGTCGACACGCCCCTTCAGGTACTTGCCGATCTCCAGGTCGTAGAAGGCGATTCCATACTGGAACATGCAGGCGTTCAACGCATTCGACAGCGGCTGCACCAAGAACAACGGCTTCCAGCGCTGCTCTTCGTCGACCCGCATGATGCCGTAGCCCAGGTCATTGTCCCGGCCCCGGACGTTGGTGTAGGTGTGATGCAGCTCGTTGTGGGAGTGCTTCCACATGTCGGCGGGCGAGACGTTGTCCCACTCCCAGGTGGTGGAGTGGATCTTGGGGTCACGCATCCAGTCCCACTGGCCGTGCATCACGTTGTGCCCGATCTCCATGTTCTCGATGATCTTGGAGAGCGACAGCCCGACGGTGCCGACCAGCCATGCCGGAGGAAACAGCGAGAACAGCAGAACCGCGCGGCTGCCGAGCTCGAGTTTGCGTTGCGCGTCAATGACATTGCGGATGTAGGCGGCGTCCGATTCCCCTCGGCTACCGATGACCTGGTCGCGGATGGCGTCCAGTTCGGCACCGAGGTTCTCGATGTCGGCAGCGCTCAGGTGGCTGGTCGGATCGACGGATGCGTCGATGGGGGCTTCGTCAAGGGCGGTCATGTCGGGTTCCTCTCGTTACGGTTCAGAGTTCGATTTCGCAGACGCCGGCGGCAGCGGAGATGCACGTCTGAACGACCACTCCGTCGCCGTCCGCCGCGGTGGTGATCTCGCCGGTCCGCAGGTCTCGCACGGCTCCTTGTCGCAGAGGTGCCACGCAGCCGAAGCAGATCCCCATCCGGCAACCCGACGGCATGAGCACCCCGGCCGACTCGCCGGTGTCGAGCAGGCTCTCAGCGCCGTCGTTCTCGACGGTGCGTCCGGTGACGGAGAATGTCACCCTGCCGCCGTCGCCGATCGCGCTGACGTTGGACCGGAAGCGTTCGGTGTGGAGCCGGTGTGCGATACCGGCTGCTGCCCAATGGTTTTCGATCGCATCCAGCAGGGGAGCAGGCCCGCACGCCCAGCTGTGGTATTCGGCGAGTTCGCCGACCAGATGGTCGAGGGTGTCGACAGCGAGCATGCCGTCGGTGTCGGTGTGGATCTCGACGAGCCGGATTCGGTTCTGGGCAGCGAGCATTCGCAGTTCACTGCCGAAGATCACATCGGCGGCGGTAGGCGCGGAATGCACGACAACGACATCGGAGGGCGTGTCGGCCGGCATGCTGCGCAGCATGCCCATGACCGGGGTGATACCGCTGCCGGCCGTGATGAACAGGACCTTGGCCGGCGCGGGGCTGTCCAGGACGAACTCACCGGCCGCCTGGTCCAGCTGCACGACGGTGCCGACGGTTGCGCGACGCACCAGGTAGTTGCTCACGATGCCGTCGGGTATCGCCTTGACGGTGATGGTGATGCAGCCGTCGGGACGGTCGGCGGGCGACGTCAGTGAGTAGGCCCGCCACCGGCGGACCCCGTCCACGTCGACGCCGATGCGGATGTACTGGCCCGCAACAGGGCGACGCCATCCCCGGCCGGGCCTGATCACCAGGGTGGCGGCATCGGCGGTCTCCGGGCGGATGCCGACGATTCGCCCACGCAGGTTGATGCCGGAGCGCAGCGGGTCGATCACGTCGAGGTAGTCGGCGGGGACCAAGGGGGTGGTCATCCGCTCGGCCAACTTCAGCACCCGCCCGAGCAGGGTTGCGCCGGGGTTGCGTGTGGCAGTCGTGGTCATACTTCCAGCTTTCCTTGCGATGAGGGATAATCTCTTGACCATCAGGTGTGGACCTCAGACGCGCAGTTGTTCGAAAGGAACAATTTTGTCGGATGCAGCGGTACGGCTCACCGGGTTGGCGCTGGCACCGGATGTGACCGCCGCGCTGGAGGCGGTCCTGCCGCAGATGGCCGAACACACGGTGGCCGCCGTGATCGCCGAGGTGCCCGCCTATACCGATGCGTTCAGCGGGCGGATGGGCCAGAACGTGGAGAACGCGGTCCGGGCGGCGCTGGGGGCATTCCTGCGTCTTGCCACCCGCTCGGAGGAGTCAGATCCCGCTCCGCCGCTGTCGGCAGCTCTCGACGCGGCCTATGACCTCGGTCGCGGCGAGGCACGTGGCGGTCGTTCCATCGATGTGTTGTTGTCGGCCTATCGGGTTGGTGCGAGGGTGGCCTGGCGTGAGTTGTCGGCGACCGCGGTGACGGCCGGGCTGGCGGCCGGGACGATCGCCCAATTCGCCGAGTTGGTGTTCGCCTTCATCGACGAATTGTCGGCGTCCAGTGTGTCCGGCCATGCCGATGAGTTGGCAACCGCGGGCCGGGTCCGCCAGCGCTATCTCGATCTGCTCACGGCACAGCTTCTCGCCGGCGAGTCGCCGGAAGTACTGCGGGCCAGCGCGGAGTTGGCGAACTGGGCTGTCCCGCAGACACTTACGGCAGTATTGCTGCCGGCCGCTCAGGCCCGTGGCGTCGGCACGCTGGTGAGCGCAGAAATCCTGCAGACCGCTGACGCGCTGCCAGGGCTGCAGCCATCGGAGTCCTGGGCGGTGATCCTGGTCCCCGATATGGCCGGTGCGCGTCGTCCGGTGCTGCTTTCGGCGCTCGAGGGCCGCGCAGCCGTGGTCGGCCCCGCTCGGTCGTGGGAATTGGCCCGCTCGTCCTACCGCCGAGCCGTCCGCGGCCGCCACCTGGTCGCCGACGCGGATACCGTCACCGACACCGACGAGCATCTGGTCGAGATCGTGCTCGGCGCCGACCCGGAGGCGGCCGACGATCTGCGTCGCCGCGCCCTGGCGCCGCTGCAGGGCTTGCGGCCCGCCGCCGCCGACCGGCTCACCGAGACGCTGCGCTCATGGCTGCTGCACCAGGGGCACCGCGCTGCCGTTGCTGCTGACCTCATCGTCCACGCCCAGACGGTGCGCTACCGGATCAGCCAATTGCGCGACCTGTACGGCGAACGCCTCGATGACCCACAGACGATCCTGGAACTCACTGTGGCGCTGGGGTTGACGCCGGCGCAGCGGCTCGGCGTCGCCCCGTATCAGGACTGACAATGCTCACCCGCCCGCCAGCTGATCGGTCGGCCCTCAACGCCCTACTTCAGTACTTGGTCGGTTCGAGCTTCACGGGTGCGTTGACGCAGTTTCTCGCACAACGCATTTGGTACCGCCGTAAACGGTGGGCATAGTGTCAGCGGACCCAGGCGGACCGGAGTAAAGGCCTGTTTCGATGCCATTGGTATCGTAACTTACCACCGCCGCACAGGAGAGGGAAGAAATTGCGTATCGCGGTCACTGGGGGAACGGGGTACCTCGGCGCGTACATGGTGCACGCGCTACTCGCTGGTGGGCACCAGGTGCGCCTGCTCGTGCCGCCCGCCGAAGCGGGTGCTGCTGTGGTAGCGCGTCTGCACGCGACCGGCAACCTCACGGTGATCACCGGCGATCTGCGGCAGTCATCGACGATCGAGCGACTGCTGACCGGCGTCGATGCAGTGCTGCATGCCGCCGGTGTGGTCGGCACCGACGAACGGCACGTGCAGTTGATGTGGGACATCAACGCCCATGCCACCGAGGCGATCCTGACCCGCGCAGTGGAGCTGGAGCTCGATCCCGTGGTATCGGTGAGCAGCTACAGCGCCTTGTTCCCGCCGCCGGACGGAATCATCTCGGCCGACTCACCCACGGCGAGCGGGCGCAGCAGCTACGCCAAGACGAAAGGCTATGCCGACCGTGTAGCGCGCCGCCTGCAGGACGCCGGTGCGCCGATTGTGGTGACGTACCCGTCGAGTGTTGTCGGGCCGGCGTTTCACACGGCACCCGGCGTCACGGAGCGGGGTTGGGCTCCGATCGTCCGTTGGCGGATTGCGCCCAGAGTCGACGGCGGCATGCAGATGATCGACGTGCGCGACGTCGCGGAGGTACATCTCCGGATCATGCAGTCCGGTCGCGGGCCCAGGAGGTATGTCTGCGGCGGCCAACTCCTGACCTTCGATGAGATGATCGATGCGCTCGAGTGCGGGCTCGGACGGCGGATTCACCGGGTTCCCCTGTCGCCGTATTTGTTACGGGGGCTGGGCCGAGTCTCTGATGTGGTCGGCCGCTACGTGCCGCTGGGCGATGGACTGAGCTACGAAGCGGCGTTGCTGCTCACCGCAGCCACACCGACCGATGACAGCACCACGTTGCAGGACCTCGGGATGAGCTGGCGCAGCCCCAGGGCGGCCATCGTGGAGTCAGTCGCGGGAGACGAAACCGACCGCGGCGGTGAGCAACTCGGTGATCCGGTTGCGTAGCTCTTCCGAATCATCTTCAACCGCAACGCTGGTCATGAACAACGCGGCGCCCGCAGCCATCGCCAACACGGCTCGGGCATCCGTGTCCGCCCGCCGCCGCTGCGCGGGAGTCTTTGCCTCGAGGTGATTGGCGAACAGTTGCACCGCGGGGCCGCTGAAGTTGGTCCACATCGCTGTGCGTAGGTCGTCGTTCTCCCGCAGCGCCAGCAGCAGTCCGGGCACGGCCGCGCGCACGTCGGGTCGCGCGAACAGCTCATGGCTTCCCCGCACAACCCACTCGATCCACCCGTCGAGGTCGGTACCGGAAAATGGCGACAGATCGGGCGTTTCGCCCAGAATGGCGTGTAGTACGAGTTCAGCCTTGGAGGCCCAGCGACGATTCAAGCTCGACCGTCCGACGCCGGCGCGCACGGCAACCACCCGCATACTGAGTTCATCCCAGCCGACCTCGAGCAGAAGTTGACGCGTCACCGACAAAACGCGCTCATCGATCGACGCGTCACGTGGCCTACCGCCCGAGCCGGCCGGGCGATCCTCGTCGGTCATGGGACAGATTCAACCGCACAGCTCTTCGCTCACGCGGGCAGCCGTCCGCTATTGAGCCTGGCCTCCCCGTTGACAGCTGTCAAAGCCGGTCAGATCATCGAGGGTATGGGCCGAGTCGATGAGGCTGCACAAATTGATGAGGTGATCGCGCGCCTCAACGTGAGGTACCAGGACGTTCATCCCGGCGACGTAACCAAGCTGGTGAACGATGAACTGGCTCGATTCTCCGGTTGCAGGATCCGAGAGTTCGTCCCGCTATTTGTCGAGCGCAGCACTCGCGCGAAACTCAGCACGATGGAGCCGGTGCTCAACTGGTCGTCGTAGACCGAGCCGCCTACGCAGTAGTCGGCCGGGGCGACCCGGATCCATTGGCCGCCATCAGCGCGATGATCGCCATCTGGTCGGCCATCGAGGTTGTGCCCCAGCCCTTCTCGTAGTCATAGACCTCCCGCAGCGACGACTTCGATCCGACGCCCTCGAGGATGTCGAGGTCGTCGGTCGCGATCAGGCCGGGATGTTCGACGCCGCACGCTTCGGAAACCTTCAGCAGATCGCGGCGCAGCGTCTTGATGTAGTTCGCGGGCCGCTCGGACTTCAGAGTTGGATCGAGACCCCTTGCCAGCCAAGAATTTTGGGTGGCGATTCCAGTGGGGCAGGAGTCGGTGTGGCACTTCTGGGACTGAATGCAGCCGATCGACAGCATGATCTCACGGCCGACGTCAATGCCGGGCGGCCTCCTGCGCCAGCTGTACGCGCGAGCTGAGCCCGAGTTTGGCGTAGATGTGGGTCAGGTGCGCCTGCACGGTTCGTGGGGAGACGAACAGCCGGGCGGCGACGTCCTTGTTGCCCAGGCCCTCGCTGACGAGCCGGGCCACGTCGAGTTCGGCCCGGGTCAGCGACGCCCAACCGATGGCCGCGCGCCGTCGTTCGCCGCGGCCGCGTAGCGCATAGGTGACGGCCTCCGCCAGGGGCAACTCCTCGCCCTCGGTCCAGGCCCCTTCGAAGTCGTTGTCACCCAGTGTGTTTCGGACTGCGGCGATACGGTCCAGATCCTCGGCTTCGAAGACCTTGAAGCGCGCTATGCCCATGCGTCGACGGGCGGCCTCGGCCGCGCCGAACAGCCGGGCCGCGTAGACGGGGTTGTCCGACGCCATGGCCAGGTAGTCGAGGGCGAACGGGGCGATGAGGTCGGACCCCAGCCGGGTGGCCTGCTCCAGGGCGTCGCAGGCGTCACGGTCGGCCGTGTCGAGATCGCCGAGCGCGATGGCGACCCGGGCGCGCCCGACGAGTGCCAGGGCGTGCCCGCTGCCCATGGTCGCCTCGACGATGTCGTCGGCCCACCGACGAGCAGTGTCGGCCTCGCCGCACGCCAGCGCGGCCAGCGGCGCCCAGGTGAACGTCGAGGCGATCTGGCGGTCCAGGCCGGTGCGTTCGAACGCGGTCTGGTAGACGCGCCGGGCGGCGGCCGCATCGCCCTCCGCCAGGTGGACGACGCCGAGGGCTGCGTACGTCGGCCCTGCGTAGTACTCGAAGAGTTCGGCGGCACTCTGTATCGCGGCCTCTGCCGCGTTGCGCGCCATCGCAACATCGGCGGTGTAGCTCAGGGTGAAAGCCCGCAGCTCCTGGGTATAGAGGACGTACATGGAATCTCCAGCGGCGGTGGCGCTTTCGGCCAGCTGGTCGAAGTGAGCGATCGCGTCCCGCAGGTCGCCGCGGAGCAGCTCGGCCCACCCGAGCGACAGCAGGCACTGCCGGGCGACGAAGCCATCGCCGATGGCGCGGGCGATCCGCAGACCGTCCTGGGCGGCTCGCACCGCGGCCAGGGGTTCCCCGGCGATCAGGCCGGAGATCGCCTCTGACGACCGAATCTGGGCCAGCGTCGGCAGTTCGCCGAGCTCCTCGGCGATGGCGGCCGCCTCGGCGAACTGCTGCTGCGCCAGTCCGGGGTCGCGCGGCGCGCCGATGACCCCGCAGGCGGCCAACGCCCGGGCCAGCAGGGCGGGGTCGGCCAGCTCGCGTGCGGCCGCCAGCCCGCGCTCGGCGTCGTCCAGCACGTCGGCCCTGCCGAGGAATGCCAGCAGGAGGGTCTTACTGACGAGGGCGCGTGCCGAGGGCCCGGAGTGTGCGTCCTCACCAGCGTCGCCCAGCGCCGCGTCGAGCCAGTTCAGGCCCTCCTGCAGGCGCCCCCGGGTCAGCCAGAGCGGCTCGAGGGACGACGCCAGCGCAAGCGCGAGGTCGGTGTGGGAGCGTTCCCGGCACCACGCGAAGGCGGCCCGCAGATTGTCGATCTCGGTTGTGGCCCAGTCCAGTTCGAGGATGTGGCTCGAGTAGTGGTCACGATGCCGATCGCGCACTGCGTCGCTGTCGCCCGATTCGGCCAGTCGCTCCTGCGCGTACTGGCGGACGGTCTCGAGCAGTCGGTATCGGGTTCCGCCCCGGCTGCCTTCGGCAACCACCAGCGACTTGTCGACCAGGAGGGTGAGCTGGTCGAGCACCTGGTAGTACTCGACGGCGTCGCCCCCCGCGACGGCCCGGGCCGCGTCGAGATCGAATCCGCCGACGAACACCGCGAGGCGCCCGAACAGCGTCTGTTCGGGCTCGGTCAGCAGCGCGTACGACCAGTCCATCGAGGCCCGCAGCGTCTGCTGGCGGCGGACCGCGGTGCGCGCCCCACCGGTCAGCAGGCGAAAGCGGTCATGCAGGCTGTCGAGGATCTCGACCGGCGACAGGGCGCGAACGCGGGCGGCGGCCAGGTCGATCGCCAGTGGCATGCCGGCGCGGCGGCGGCAGGTCTCGGCCACGGTCGCCGCGTCGTCGGTGGTGAGCTGGAAGCCGGGCGTCGTTCGCCGCGCCCGGTCGGTGAACAGCTGGATCGCTTCGTCGGCCAGTGAGAGCGACGGGATGCGCCGGCAGACCTCACCGGCCACGCCGAGCGGCTCGCGGCTGGTGGTCAGCAGGACGACAGCCGGGCAACCGGCCAGCAACTCGGTGACCACGTCCGCGACGGCGTCCAACAGGTGTTCGCAATTGTCGAGCACCAGCAACATGGCGCGATCCCGGATGAACCGGAGCAGCCGATCGGTGGCGGGCAGACCGGGCTGGTCGGGCAGGCCGACAGTGTGCGCCACCGTCACCGGCACCAGCGCCGGCTCCGTGATGGGCGCGAGGTCGACGTACCAGATGCCGTCGCGGTGATCGAGTGCCACGTCGGTGGCCACGCGTACCGCCAGTCGCGTCTTGCCCGCGCCGCCGGCGCCGGTGAGCGTGACAAGCCGGTGTTGCACCAGGGCTTCGCGAACGCCGGCGATCTCCGTTTCGCGGCCGATGAAGCTGGTGAGTTGCGCCGGAAGCCGTTCGGCGACGGCGGAATCCACGGTTCGAAGTGGCGGGAAATCGATGTGCAGATCGGGGTGACACAGCTGCCAGACGCGTTCGGGGCGGGGGAGATCACGCAGTCGGTGCGAGCCCAGGTCGATCAGCGTGACGTCCGGTGGAAGCTGTTCGGCAACAAGCGGTTCCGTCGCACCGGACACGACTGTCTGGCCGCCGTGGCCCAGGTCGCGCAGTCGGGCGGCACGGTTGATCGTGGGCCCGATGTAGTTGCCCTCGTCGCGCAGGTGGATGTCGCCGCTGTGTATCCCGATCCGGAGCTTGATGGGGGCCAGCGGGGCGTGCTGGAGTTCGAGCGCGCAGCCGATCGCATCGGCGGCCCGGATGAACGCGACGACGAAGCTGTCGCCCTCGCCCTGCTCGATCGGGCGGACGCCGTTGTGCTTCGGCACCACGACGGCCAACACACTGTCGAGGCGCTTGATGGCATCCCGTATTGCGTCGGGGTCGGTGTCCCACAACCGGGTCGACCCCTCGACATCGGCCAGCAGCAACGTCACCGTGCCCGTCGGAAGTTCGTTCATGTCCACGTCGATCCAGCTTGTTTGGCTCATGCTAATCAGCGTGCCGCGCTGCGTATTGCGGAACATCGGCAATAGTGCTGATATCGGCGTCGCCACCCGCGTACACGGGTGCGCAGCGCCGGTATCGGCGTCCTGAAGGAGATTCATCGTGATGACGCTGCGCACACCGGAGGAGCGGTTCGCCGGACTGCCCGACTTCGCTTATGCACCACAGTATTGCGACGTCGACGACGGCGGCTCGTTGCGGATGGCGTGGATCGAGGCCGGGCCGCCGGACGCCGAGCCGGTGCTGATGTTGCACGGCGAGCCGACCTGGTCGTTCCTGTATCGGCGGATGATCCCGATCCTGACCGCCGCCGGACACCGGGTGATCTGCCCCGATCTCGTGGGGTTCGGTAGGTCCGACAAGCCGACCCGGCCCGCGGATCACACCTACGCGCGCCACGTGGAATGGATGCGGGCGTTGGTGTTCGACGCGTTGGACCTGCGCAACGTGACATTGGTGGCTCAGGACTGGGGCGGCCTGATCGGACTGCGGCTGGCCGCCGAACACCCCGAACGGTTCGCCCGGCTCGTCGTCGCCAACACCGGCCTGCCCACCGGTGACTTTCCGATGCCGGAGGTCTGGTGGCAGTTCCGCAACACGATCCAGTCGGAGCCGGCGATAACGGTCAGCGACTTCGTGCAGTGGGGATCGGCCCGTCCGGTCAGCGACGCGGTGCGCGCCGGGTATGACGCGCCGTTCCCCGACGACTCCTACTGTGCCGGGCCGCGCGCGATGCCCGGGCTGGTGCCGACGTCGCCGGATGATCCGGCAACCCCGGCGAACCGGGCGGCCTGGGCGGCGTTGTGCGCGTCGGAGACACCGATGTTGGTGGCGTTCAGCGATGGCGACCCGATCACCGGTGCAATGGCCCCTATTTTCCAGAGCCAGATGCGGGGTGCACAGGGCATCGACCATCCGCAATGCGGGCCATTTCCTGCAGGAGGATGCCGGCGAGGACCTGGCGAACGCCATTGTCGAATTCCTTGCAGTAGATCGGTCAGTCTACTAACCTGATCGGAGAACGATCGGTATACAAAAGGGGCTGATGGTGATGGCAGGAAACGGTGTGACGCCCGACGTGCAGGGGCAGATCCGCAAGTTCCGCCGCGAGCGCTGGGTCGGGCGGTACCTGGCGAATCCGACGATCAAGGTGCTCGGCCGGATGGGGGTGCGCACCACGTTCGCCACCGATCTGGAAACGACCGGCCGCAAGAGTGGTGCCGCGCGGAGCGTCCCGGTCTCGGCCCGGTTCGACGACGCCGGGGTGTGGGTGATCTCCCAGCACGGCCGGCGCTCGGGGTGGGCGCTCAACGTCGCCGCCGAACCGAACGTCCGGATCCGGCAGGGGGATCGGTGGCGTGCCGGGGTCGCGCGGTTCGTTCCCGACGACGACCCGGTGGCGCGGGCCCGCTCCTTCACCACGTCGCCGGTGCTGGCACCGGTGGTGGCGGCGACCTTCCGTGCGCTGCAATCAGATCCGATCAGCGTGCGGATCGATTTCACCGACCGATAGGCGCGGCAACGGGCTTCCTCGACCCCGGCACCGGGAAGCGGGTCTGCCCGACGGCGTCCTGAACGTCATCACCGGCTACGGCGAGACCACGGGCGCGGCGTTGACCGCGCATCCCGACGTCGACAAGATTGCGTTCACCGGGTCCACGGAGGTCGGCCGGCTGATCGTCCACGCGGCCGCCGGCAACCTCAAGCGCCTGACGCTCGAGCTCGGTGGCAAGTCGCCGCTGATCATGTTCGACGACGCCAACCTGGACAAGGCGATCATGGGCGCGGCGATGGGCCTGCTCGCGGGCTCGGGTCAGAACTGCTCGTGCACGTCGCGAATCTATGTGCAGCGCAAGATCTATGACCAGGTCGTCGAGGGGTTGGCCGGCTTCGCGCAGATGCTGCCGATGGGTGGGCATGAGGACCCGACCTCCGTGCTGGGCCCGTTGATCAGCGAGAAGCAGCGCACCCGGGTGGCGGGCACCGTGAATGACGGTGTGGCCGGCGGCGCGGAGGTGATCACCGGCGGGAAGCCGATGGATCGCAAGGGTTACTTCTACGAGGCGACCATCATCACCAACACCAAGCCGGACATGCGGCTGATCACCGAGGAGATCTTCGGCCCGGTCGGATCGGTGATCCCGTTCGACGAGGAAGACGAAGCGATCCCCGCCGCGAACGACACCGAGTACGGGTTGGCCGGTGCCATCTGGACGGAGAACCTGTCGCGGGCCCACCGGGGCGCGAATGCGCCTCGCGGCGGCCAGATCTGGGTCAACTCGGCGCTGGCGGCGGATCCGTCGATGCCGATCTGCGGGCACAAGCAGTCCGGCTGGGGCGGCGAGCGCGGCAAGAAGGGACTCGAGGCCTACTTCAACACCAAGTCGGTGTATATCGGCCTCACCTGAGCCCGTCCCCGATCTGTTCTGCGACCACCGACACGTTGTGCGAGTGGATGTCGCAGAGAGCGCTGAACAGATCGAGGCGGTGGTTGCGACACGGTCACGGCACCGCATCGATTGATGACGCACTGATCACATGATTCACAGCTTTCACTATCGTCACATCTGTCCCAGCCGGTGACGTCGCCTTTTCGCTCTAGCCAGATGCCCGAGCAAGACGTCCGAACCTCGAAGGTGTGACGTGTCGGCGCGAAATCGAATTCCCACGGTCTCGGTGGCGTCCGTTGCTGCGGTCGGCCTCTGCGCAGCGATGGTGGTCCCGCCCACCGCGCAGGCCGACCCGTGCACCGGAGCCTCCGCGGCGGCGCAACCGCTTCCTGGGCAGGCGTACCAGATCCCCAGCCCGTCCCGGATCGCGCCGTTCGACCGGCCGATCGGTCACCGGCCCGCCGGCACCGACGACAACGCGCCCAGCCCCAAGCTCGGCGAGCTGCTGGCCCTGATCAAGGCTGTGATACCGAAGGCCAAGTCGGCCCAGGTGGATCCGCAGGCCGCCGTGGTGCCCAAGCCGACCGGTGCTGCAAAACCTGCTCCCGCACAACCGGTCCCGGTCGCGCAGCCCGCGCCGGTCACCGTGGAACCCCGCGGGAACACACCGCCGGGAACATCGGTGGTCGGCTGGGTCACGGGACCCGACAGTCCCAATAAGACGATCCCGCGCTACGCCATCAGCGGCACCGACCTCGGGATCATGTGGGACAACGGCGATCCCCGTAACAACCAGGTGCTGATGGCCTTCGGCGACACCAACGGCTACTGCGGCATCCCCGGCAAACAATGGCGCTACAACGTGCTGCTGCGCAGCTCCGATCGCTCGCTGGCCGACACCGTCGCGGTACCCGACGGCGCGGTCAACAGTCCGTACTCGGGCTCGCCGTCCTGGCGGCAGGGCATTTCCAAACAGGTGGTCAACAGCATCAACTATGCGCCCGAGGAGACCGGCATCATCCCGACCGCCGGCATCGGTATCGGCGGACGCCAATTCATGAACTTCATGTCCATCAGGAGCTGGGACAACAACGGCGCCTGGTCCACGAACTACTCCGCGATCGCGACATCGGCGGACAACGGCGAGACCTGGGGCGTGTACCCGGGCACCGTTCGCCCGCCGTCCGGGGGCAACGAGAAATTCCAGATGGGGGCGTTCCTCAAACCCGGGCCCGGCGATCCCTACGTCTACTCGTTCGGAACGCCGAATGGCCGCGGGGGATCGGCGTACGTATCCCGGGTCGCGCCCGCGCAGATCCCCGATCTCAGCAAGTACGAATACTGGAACGCAGACAGCAACGCCTGGGTGCCGGCCAACCCGGCCGCGGCGACCCCGGTCATCCCGGGGCCCGTCGGCGAGATGTCGGCGCAGTACAACTCGTACCTCAAGCAGTACCTGGTGCTGTACTGCAACGGCATGAACGACGTCGTGATGCGGACCGCGCCCGCTCCGCAGGGCCCGTGGGGGCCCGAGCAGATGCTGGTGTCCTCGATGCAGATTCCCGGCGGCATCTATGCGCCGTTCCTGCATCCGTGGTCGACGGGCCGCGAGTTGTACTACAACCTGTCGCTGTGGTCGCAGTACAACGTGATGCTGATGCACACCGTGCTGCCCTGAGGCCCACCGCTATCCGGGCGGGGCGAAGAATTCCAGGGCAATGCCGTCGGGGTCACGGAAACTCAGACCCGAACCGTAATGCGCGTCCACCACACCGCCGTTCGCGACGCCGAGCTCGTCCAACCGCGCGGCCCACATTTCGAGTTCGGCGCGGGACGCGCAGCCGAACGCGACGTGATCCAGGCCCACCCGGAACTCGCTGAACTTCTCATCGAGGGCCGCGGTGTCGTGTTGGTGGATACCGAACAAGGTGCCGTTACCCAGTGCCCACACCGCATGGTGGAAGCCGGCGTCGGTGTCCTCGTCGAGGGCGGGATCGGTACCGAACAACGCGCGGTACCACGGGGTGCTCACGGCCAGGTCGCGAACGGTGACCGCGACGTGGGTCAAGGCGGGAAACTCGGACATCACCTCAGCCTTCGCCGGGTTCAGACGATTTTCAACCCCAGCCGATGCCGCAACCGCATGTCCCACAGGTAGAGCTGGTATCCCGCCAGCCAGGCCCGGCGCGGGATGACGCGGTCGGCCAGCCGCAGCCCGGAGATCAACAATTCGAAGCGCCGTTCGTCGGCCGCATCCCACGGCAACCGCATCATCGTGCGGAACTCCGGCGGCAGGAACCCCGTCGTCGCGAACAGGTTCAGCGGCCCGGCCACCGCGCGGATCGGCCCCGGGAGGAACGCGAACGCAGCCACCCCCTTGAGGTGTTCGCGAACAGGTGGATCGATGGCCAGCTCGTCCAGCGAGCGCTTCCAGTACTCGTCGAACGCCACCCGGTCGGCGGGCCATTGGCTGTCGCGGACCTGCAGGGTGGTGCCGAGCCTGCGGGCGTCGGCGTACACCGCGTCGGCGGACTCGTCATCCAGTGGGCCGTGGAGGAATTCGTGCGCGTCCAGGTAGTACCGATACAGGCAGGCCGCCACCCACAGCTGCAGTTTGGGGTCCATCGCGCGGTAGGAGACCGGGCTCTTGGCTGTCGAGCGGACCTGCCGGTGCACCGCGTCGACCGCGTCGCGGATCAGCGTTCGGTCGGCGTCGGTGCCGATGGTCGCCACGGCCAGATAGGTGCCCGTGGTCCGCGCGCGTTTGAACGGATGCTTGTAGACATTGCCCGAGTCGACGGGGCTCTCCAGCACGCCGTAACCGACGCCGGGCGCGGACAACTGCATGATCACGTTCGATGCCGGCATCAACATTGATGCCGGGTTGAGCAAATCGACCACCCGTCGGGGACGCCTCATGGATTCGAGTAGAACACCTTGTGAGACGCTGCCGTGGATGATTTCCGGACGCGTCGCGGGCATTCTGCTCGGCTACCTCGCCGATCTGGTGTTCGCCGATCCCCGCCGTGGGCATCCGGTGGCCGGGTTCGGGTCTGCCGCCGCGGCACTGGAACGGGTGACGCACCGCGACAGCCGGGCCGCCGGCGTGCTGCATGTCGTGCTCCTGTTGGCCCCCTTGACCGTCGGCGCGGAACTGGTCCGGCGTTCACCGGTGGCGCTGGCGGTGGCCACCTGGGTGAGCCTGGGCGGTTCCTCGCTGGCACGCACCGGGCTGGCGATCGCCGACGACCTGGACCGGGACGACGTTGACGCGGCCCGGGAACTGTTGCCGTCGCTGTGCGGTCGCGATCCGGCGCAACTCGATCACGCCGGGCTGACGCGCGCAGCGCTGGAATCGATCGCCGAGAACACCTCCGACGCGCAGGTGGCGCCGCTGCTGTGGGCCGCGGTGGGCGGCGTGCCCGGGGTGCTGGCGTACCGCGCGGTCAACACCCTGGACGCGATGATCGGGCACCGCTCGCCGCGCTACACCCGGTTCGGTTGGGCCGCAGCACGATTGGACGACGTGGCCAACTATCTGCCGGCTCGGCTGGCGGGCGCGCTGGTGGTCGGATGCGCACCGTTGGTCGGCGGGTCGCCCGCCGCTGCCTGGCGGGCCTGGCGACGCGATGCCGCCGCCCATCCGAGCCCGAATGCCGGGGTGGTGGAGGCGGCGTTCGCCGGGGCGCTCGGCATCCGGCTCGGCGGCCCGACCCGCTATCACCACGAACTGCAGATCAGGCCGACGCTGGGGGACGGCCGCCCGGCCACGGTCGTCGACCTGCGTCGCGCGGTTCGGTTCTCGCGGCTGGTGCAGGCCGCCGCGGCCGTCGTCGCAGTCGGCATTGGGGGCGTGGTTGAGCGTCGACTTATGCCACGGAAATCGCGGAAACCCGTGCCGTAAGTCGACGGTCGGCGGACAGCGAGGTGGTCAGCGCCGCCGGCCGTACCGGTCGGCGAGTTTCTCCTCGACGGTGACCGGACCGCCGGCCGCACCATCGCGGCCCTGCTTCTCGCGGCGGCGGGCCTTCAGCTCGGAGTACACGAAGTAACCCAGCCCGATCGGCGCGACGATCCCGAACGCGATCCACTGGATGCCGTAGGACAGGAACGGCCCGGCGTCCAGGTGGGGCAGCGGAGCGATGCCCAGCCCGCCGGGCTGATCGGCCTCCAGCTGGACGTACGAGCCCGTCAGCGGAACCCCGACCAGCCGCGAAACCTGCGCGGTGTCAATGGCATACACCTGCCGGAAGCCCTGCTCGGTGAGGGGTTGCTTGTCCGTTGGGGCCGTCTCGGAATCGCGCAGCCGGCCCTCCAGCGTCAGGGTGCCGGTCGGCGGTGCGGCGATCGGCGGCACTCGCGAAGCACCTTCGGGCCGGACATAGCCGCGGTCGACGAGCACGGTCGGGCCGGCGTCGACGACGAACGGCACCAGCACCTGGAACGCCGGCTCACCCTCGACCACCCGCAGCCGGGCCAGCAGCTGCTTGTCGGCCAGAAAGTGGCCGGTGGCGGTGACGCGCCGCCACTGCGCATCCGGTGCGGACGAATCCTGATGCGGCAGAACCGAGGTCAACGCGACCGGATCGGCCGACAGCGACGCGTTGATCTGTCGGTTTTCCCGCGACGTTGTCGTATTCTTGCCCAGCTGCCACGGCGCCAGGACGGTGAAGCACAGGTAGGCGAACCCGACGACCACCAGCGCCAGGGCGATCCAGCCCGGCCGCAGCAGGAAACCCAGCCGCTTCATGACCGGTCCAGCTGTTCGTCCACCCAGGCGTGCAGGCCGGGCAGCGCGGCGGCGATGACGTGGAACACCGCTTCGAATTCGGCGTCGCCGCCGTAGTACGGATCATCGACGTCGGGGGTGTGGGCCCCGGTGCGCGGGTCGAAGGTCCGCAGCATCCGGACCCGGTCGTCGGCCACGCCGGCTTCGCGCAGGAAGCGGAAATGATTGCGGCCCAACGCGATCACCAGGTCCGCCGCCAGATGATCATCGCCGATCTGGGCGACGCGGTGCTCCACCGGATAACCGTTGGCGGCCAGCACCTTTCGTGCCCGTCGGTCGGCTCCCTCGCCGACGTGCCAGTGGCCCGTGCCCGCACTGCTGACCCGCACCCGCTCGGCCAGCCCGCGTTCGCGGATCTGGTGGGCGAACATCTTCTCCGCCATCGGCGAGCGGCAGATGTTGCCCGAGCAGATGAACGTCACGTGCAGATCATGCTCGGGCATTCAACACCTCGCGCAGCTGCGCGACGTCGGCGACGTGCGCGACGGCGGGGGAGCCGTCGGGGAAGTCGGCGCCGCCGTAACCCCAGTCGACAACCACGGTGTCGATGCCGTGCTGCGCGGCTCCCTCGACGTCGTGGCTGCGGTCGCCGATCATCAGCACCCGTTCCGGCAGCGGTGTCAGCTGCGCCAGCGCGTGGGCCACCACGTCGGCCTTGGCCGAACGGACGCCGTCCGGGCTGGCCCCGGCGATCACCTCGAAGTAGCCGTCCAGGCCGAAGTGCTCGAGGATCCGGCGCGCGATGGGTTCGGACTTGGACGTCGCGACCGCCAGGCGCACCCCAGCCGCCTTCAGCTCGCCGAGCAGTTCCGGCACTCCGTCGAACGTGCGGTTCATCGCCCAGCCGCGGGTTGTGTAGTCCGCCCGGTAGGCCGTCATCGCGTCGTCCGCACGGTCGCCGACCAGGTCGGCCATGGTGATGTGCATCGGCGGGCCGACGATGCGGGACGCGAGATCACCGTCGGGCACCGGGGCGCCCAGCTGGTCCAGCGCGTGCCGGAAACTGGCCACCACACCCTCGGCCGAATCGGTCAGCGTGCCGTCGAGGTCGAACAGGATGAGTTCGGGCGGCAGATCGGTCACCGTCTCATTCTCCCCGATCGCCGGGGCCGGGTTCGTGGCGCACTACTGTTCTTCACTGTGACGGTGCGGCTGGCGGACATCATCGAGGTGCTCGACGCCGTGTACCCGCCGCAGTTGGCGCAGTCCTGGGATTCGGTCGGCCTGGTCTGCGGAGAACCGGGCGACCCGGTCGACTCCGTGGTGGTGGCCGTCGACGCGACCGTGGCGGTGGTCGACGAGGTGCCCGATCGGAGCCTGCTGCTGGCGCACCACCCGCTGCTGCTGCGCGGGGTGGACACCGTGGCCGCCTCGACACCCAAGGGCGCACTGCTGCACCGGCTGATCCGGTCCGGCAGCGCCCTGTTCACCGCACACACCAACGCCGACTCCGCGGCCCCCGGGGTGTCCGACGCACTGGCGCAGACGCTCGGCCTGACCGTTGTCGGCGTGCTCGACCCGACCGCCGGGGCGAACTTCGACAAATGGGTGATCTACGTCCCGCCCGAGCACGCCGAGGCGGTCCGCACCGCGGTGTTCGGCGTTGGCGCGGGACAGACCGGCGACTACTCCTGCTGCAGCTGGAGCGTGGCCGGGATCGGGCAGTTCCTGCCGCACGACGGCGCCCGGCCGGCGATCGGAACGGTCGGGCAGATCGAGCGGCTGCCCGAGGACCGGGTCGAGGTCATCGCCCCGGCCCGGGTCCGGCCCGCGGTGCTGGCGGCCATCCGCGCAGCCCACCCCTACGAGGAGCCGGCCTTCGACGTCATCCCCCTGGCCGCGCTGCCCGCCGGCACCGGGTTGGGCCGCATCGCCGAACTTCCCGAGCCAGAACCCTTGCGCAACTTCACCGCTCGCGTGGGCGCGCGGCTGCCCGCCACCGCCTGGGGTGTCCGGGCCGCTGGTGACCCCGACCGGCCGGTCCGCCGGGTCGCGGTGTGCGGCGGGGCCGGTGACTCGCTGCTGGGCACCGTCGAGCGAGTCGGCGTGGATGCGTACGTCACGGCCGACCTGCGGCACCACCCCGCTGACGAGCACGCCCGCGGCTCCGACGTGGCCCTGGTCGACGTCGCGCACTGGGCCAGCGAGCAACCGTGGTGCGCTCAGGCCGCCGCGGTGCTGACCGGCCACTTCGGGGATGCGCTGGCCGTGCGCACCTCGTCCCTCCGCACCGACCCCTGGAATCTGCACGCGCAACGGGAGAAGCACGCATGAAAGCCGACACGACCCAGCAGCGGGCGCTGCTGGAACTGGCCCAGCTCGACGCCGAACTGACCCGGCTCGCGCACCGCGCCAAGAACCTGCCCGAACAGCAGCGCTGCGACGAGCTCGAGGCCCAGCAGCGGACGGTGGCCGACCGGGTGTCGGTGCTCGGCCTGGCGCTCGAGGACCTTGAGGGTCAGGTGCAGCGGCTGGAATCCGAGATCGACGGGGTGCGCCAGCGGGAGGACCGTGACCGGGCCCTGCTCGATTCACCCGACACGAACGCCAAACAACTCTCCGAACTGCAGCACGAACTCGAGACGCTGCAGCGCCGGCAGTCCGCGCTGGAGGATTCGGAGCTCGAGATCATGGAGCGCCGCGAGCAGTTGCAGACCGAGCAGGCCGGTGAACAACAGAGCATCGAGACGCTCACCGGGGAGCTCAACACCGCCAAGCACGCCCGCAATCAGGCGCTGGCCGGGATCGAGCAGGCCCGCGACACCGCCGCGGTGCGGCGCACCGAGCTGGTGTCGGTCGCCGGCGCCGAACTGGCTGCCCTGTACGAGCGGGCCGGGGCGGGTGCCCTGCAGGCCAGCCGCTGCGGCGCCTGCCGCATCGAGATCGACCGTGGCGAACTGTCCCGGATCGCGGCCGCTGCCGACGACGACGTGTTGCGCTGCCCGGAATGCGGCGCAATTCTGTTGCGCGTCAAGGGAATTGGTTCGTGAAAGTTCTGATTGAGGCGGACGGCGGCTCCCGCGGCAATCCCGGTCCGGCCGGCTACGGCGCGGTGGTGCTGACCGCCGACCGCGCCACGGTGCTGGGCGAGCGCAAGCAGGCGATCGGGATGGCGACCAACAACGTCGCCGAATACCGCGGCCTCATCGCCGGCCTGACCGAGGCGGTTGAACTCGGGGCCACCGAGGTGGCGGTGTCTATGGATTCCAAGCTGGTCGTCGAACAGATGGCGGGCCGCTGGCGGGTGAAACACCCCGACCTCATCGAACTCAACCGCGAGGCCCGGGCGCTGGCGGCGCGCTTCGAACACATTGCCTTCAAATGGATCCCACGGGAACGCAACAAGCATGCCGACCGGCTGGCCAACGAGGCGATGGATGCCGCCGGAACGACGATGCGGGCGCCGAGTGCGCCCGAGGAGGAGTCCGGCAATCAGCATGCGGCCGTCGTCGACACCGATCCCCCGGGTGAGTCCGCCGAGAAGGCCGCGGCGCTGACATCGCCGGGATGGACGGGAGCCACCGGCGCTCCGACCCGGATGCTCCTGCTGCGGCACGGGCAGACCGAACTGTCGGTGCAGCGACGTTATTCGGGCCGGGGGAACCCGCCGTTGACCGAACTGGGCCGCCGTCAGGCCAATGCGGCCGCGGCCTACCTGGGCGGCACGGGGGGCATCGCCGCGGTCGTCAGCTCACCGCTGCAGCGGGCGACCGAAACCGCTGGCGCCGCCGCCGCCGCCCTCGGCCTGCCCGTCACCGTCGACGACGACCTGATCGAGACCGACTTCGGCTCCTGGGAGGGGCTGACGTTCGCCGAGGCTGCCGCCGCCGACCCCAAGATCCACGGGAACTGGCTGCGCGATACGTCGGTCATCCCGCCCGGCGGGGAGAGCTTCGATGCCGTGCACGCCCGGGTGCGGCGCGCCCGCAGCCGGATCATCTCCGAGTACGGCGGGTCGACGGTGCTGGTGGTCTCGCACGTGACGCCCATCAAGACGCTGTTGCGGATGGCCCTGGATGCCGGCCCGGGGATGCTCTACCGGCTGCACCTGGATCTGGCGTCGTTGTCGATCGCCGAGTTCTACGGCGACGGTGCCGCGTCGGTCCGGCTGGTGAACCAGACCGCCTATCTGTAACGGCGGTGAACGCTGATCAGGTATTTTTGACGACGCGAACGAGTTGGCCGGGCGGCCGCGGAGAAATTCGAGGAAAGTCCGGACTTCACAGAGCAGGGTGATTGCTAACGGCAATCCGAGGTGACTCGCGGGAAAGTGCCACAGAGAACAGACCGCCGCCTGAGCCCTTGTGGCACAGGGGGTAAGGGTGAAACGGTGCGGTAAGAGCGCACCAGCGCCCCGGGTGACCGGGGCGGCTGGGCAAACCCCACCCGAAGCAAGGCCAAGAAGGCCGCGCCCCTGGCGCGGCTGCGCAGGCGTTCGAGGGCTGCTCGCCCGAGCCTGCGGGTAGGCCGCTCGAGGCACCCGGTGACGGTGTGTCCAGATGGATGGTCGCCGCGGGGGTTTCGGCCCCCGGCACAGAATCCGGCTTACAGGCCAACTCGTTCGCCCCAGCCCGGCCGGTCCTGCCGACCGTCCGCGTTGGTACACGACACGCCGCACGAGACCGGACAAACACGGCCGCTCGGCGGGGTGTGGTGTGGGGCTCGGCAGTGCTAGCTCGCCGACCCGCCGGATCCCGGTGTTCCGTGGGTGCCGCCGATGCCGGCCGCGCCACCCTGGCCACCCTTGCCGGCAATCTTGGTCTTGCCCGCCGCGTCTCCGCCGTTGCCGCCGTGACCACCCACTCCGGCGGCCAGGCCGCCCGCCCCGCCGTCGCCGCCGTCGCCGCCGCCGGCCGTGCCGGTGGTCGGATCGGCCTTGGCATCGCCGCCGTCGCCGCCGGCGCCGCCGATGCCGTACCCGGCCCCGCCGCCGTAGCCGCCCTCGCCGCCCTTGCCGCCGGTCGCGCTCGCGCCGCCGGTCCCGTTGCCGCCGCGGCCGCCGTCGCCGCCGTTGCCGGTCAAGGTGCCGCCGCCGTCACCCCCGTCACCGGCATCTCCACCGACGGCGTCCACTGCGGCCACGGCGCTGCCGCCGTCGCCGCCGTCGCCACCGTCGCCGACGGTCCCGTCGTAGCCGCCCTTACCGCCCGCGCCGCCCGCGCTGGAGCCCAGTGTCGAGGTCGCGTTACCGCCGTTACCGCCGGCGCCGCCGTTGCCGGAGATGCCGTCGCCGCCATGGCCGCCGTCGCCGCCCTGCGCGTCGCCGTCGTAGGCGTAGGCGTCGCCGCCGTCACCGCCCAGGCCGCCCGCGTGATACTTGCCGTAACCGCTGTCGCCGCCGTTGCCGCCGACGGCATTGCCCTCGTACGCGTACCCGGTGCCGCCGTGGCCGCCCGTGCCGGCGGTGCCGGAGAACGAATAGCCGCTGGCACCGCCGTTGCCGCCGACCGCATCGCCGGAAATGGCATACGCGTGGCCGCCGTCGCCGCCGGCGCCGGAGTCACCGCCGAAGATTCCGCTCGAACCGCCGGCGCCACCGGCGGCACCCGCGGCTCCGCCGACGCCCGCGTAGTTGTCGTCGGAGCCGCCCTTGCCGCCCTTGCCGCCCTGGCCGAACAGCTGAGCGCTGTTGCCGCCGGCGCCGCCGGCGACCGCCGCGGCAACGAGCACCCCGTCCTGATAGATCGCGTCGATCCCGTCGCCGCCGTCCCCGCCGTCGCCCCACAACGCACCGGCACTGCCGCCGATGCCGCCGAAGGCGCCCTTGCCGCCATTGCCGCCGAACAACCCGGCATCCTCTCCGTTGCACCGGAGGTTGCAGTTGGGGTCGAGTTCCAGGGCGTCGCGCCCATCGCCGATCAGCCAGCCGCCGCGCCCGAAGATGGGCCGCACCGCGATGGCGGACATCGTGGTGGTGTGCGGTTGATCGGAGCTCGTTCCCGTCCACGCCGGGTCGCCGGTCATCCACCACGGCAGCGGTGAATCATCGGACGCCAGTTGCACATCGGCGGTTCGGATCGGGAGTGGGCTCGCAGTATGGTGTGGTGCTGCGGTCATGGCGGTGGAAACCGCCAGTGCCGCAGCGAACCCCGCGGCGGCGAACGTTCCGGCCTTCGAGTGCTTGGGCATCTCGAACCCCCTACGGTATGGCGCGTCCTGATATTCGGAGCACTGTGACGCCAGGGTACGTTCACCCCGGCCGGCCCGCGTCGGTTTCGAGCAAATAACGTGAGATGTGAACTCCGTTGCAAGACAGCGCTTCTGATCGATCTCGCCGTGGTCTCGCAAGTCCGCAGTCGGATGCGGATCTGGCAAACGTTTTGGCTCGGCATCGAGGGTGTCCACCGATCGGGGGACACCGATTTCCCCCGGCGCATCCACCGGTCACCCGACTGACTTCCCGGCATCCCCGGGCGAGAGTTGATCCAACACCGAAGCAGAACTCGCACAGGAGGTTTCGACAATGACCAACATCATCTTCCGCCGGATCGCCGCCGCCGCCGTGCTGAGCACCGCCCCGGCGCTCATCGCCCTGGGCGCCGCCGCGGTCAGCGACGCGGCCACCACCTCCAGCGCCCGCAGCGCCGTGGTCACCACGGCCGACCAGGTGACGCCGCCGCAGGCCCACGCCGGTCAGGGTGCGGTCGTCGCGAACGAGGTGCGCTACCGCTACCGGCACCGCAATCCCTTTCACCGGGATTGGTGACCGCGCTCCCACAGACATGACGGAGGCTGCCGCTCTCGGGGGACGGCAGCCTCCGTCATCACGTTCTCAGTGCGTTTTTCGGACGGCCTTCGTCAGCGCTTCGAGCGCACCGGACAGCTGCTGGCGCGACGACTGGGCCAGCTCATCCTCGAGCTGGTAGAGCATCCCGTAGGTGAAGGTGTCCTCGCCGGCGGCATGCGCCGCCGCAGCCTGCTGGGCGACGTGCGTGCGGCTGATCACCGCGTCCTGGTGGTCACCCAGCAGCGTCTGGATGGTCTTGGCGGCGTCGGACACCGCGTTCTTGCCCGTGGCGGCCGCTGTATAACGTAACCGCTTGGCGCCCTTGCGAATTCGATGCAAGGCCTCATCGCGGTCCGGGCTCTCGGTGGCGGCCGCGGCCGCGGCGGTCCGGGCGGCCTTGCGGACCCGCTTGTATGCCGCGTCGATGGTCACCGGCGCGCGTTCGACCGTCGCGTGGGCCTCGGCGGCGGCCGGCTCGGCCGTCACCAGTGCCTCGAGCGCGTCGAGCAGCCGGAAGTACCGGTTGGTGCGCATCGCTGCCAGCGAGCGTCGCCAACCGGACTCGTAGCGCCGCCGCGCCCCGTCGACCAGGCGTTCGCGGACCGGCCCGCGAATCAGATCGGCCGGCAGTTCGTCGAGGGTCTTCTGATACTTCTCGGCGAGCACCTCGGCGTCGCGGGCCACCCCCAGGATCGCGGCGAGCTGCCGCAGCTCCTCGAGCACCCAGGCGTCGTCGGTGAGCCCGAACGACTCCTCGGACTCCTTGAGCAGGCTGCGCAGTTTGCGGGTGGTCACCCGCATCTGATGCACCGAGTCGTAGGCGTCGGCCCGGACGGCGCGATCCCAGGTGATCAGCTCGGCCACCTGCTGGGCGACGGCCCGGTGGATGGGGTCGGCGGGCGGCGGAGCGGAAGCGTCGGCCGGCTCGGGGCCCGTCGCCGCGTCGAGCACCCGGGCCAGCTTCCACCCGTGACCGGCGGGGGTGGCGCCGGCGTCGTGCAGGCGCTGGCCCAGCCGGTCCAGCAGCGCGACGTCACCGCAGCCCTGGGCCAGTTCGAGCTCCCACTCCCGCCAGCTGCCCACCGGGGTCTCGGCGCCGCCGTCCGGGAAGGCGCCGGCGGTCACCTCGTCGTCGCAGAATTCGGCCAGCGCCGAACCGTCAGCGGCGTAGAGCATCCGCACGTGCCGGGTGGTCGCGATGCGTGCCACCGGGTTCAGCGGACGGTCCCGCACGACCGCCAGCACGATGTCGCGCAGGTCGGCCGGCACCTCGAACGGCCCGCCGGCCCCATCCAGCTGCAGCCGGATCTCCGTTCGGGCGTCGGGGGCGCCATCTCCGGCGGGCAGTTTGAGATGCCAGCCGGCGTCCGGGCCGCCGGTGCGCCGCCGCAGGGTGATCCGGTGGCGGGCCAGGTCATGGCCGGCGGTGTCGTAGTACACCGCATCCAGCGTCTGGACCGGCAGTGCGTCCACCTGTGCGACGGACGTCAGACCGTCGAACGATGGGGTGACTGCGGTCTCGCTGACGTCGAACTTCCGTTCGATCTCGGTGAACTTTCCGGGTTTCTTGCGCGCGGCTGCCATGGTGTCCACAGGGTGCCACACCTCGGTGAACGGGGGCGGTGACCGTATTGCAACCGTGTCGGGTCGCGGCTCTTCCTAAGGCAATCTCTTAGAATGAGCGCCATGATCTCGTCGAACGTGACATCCGCCGACGCGTTCCTCGACGCCGAGGGGCACATCGCACTGCCTGCGGGCACCACTTTGACGTCTTACCTGGAAACCAACATCGCCGACCTGGGCGACGAGCTGGCCTACCGGTACCTGGACCACTCCCAGGACCGCGACGGCCGTGCCATCGATCTCACCTGGGCCCAGCTGGGCACCCGGGTTCGGGCGGTGGCCGCGCGTCTGCAGCAGGTCTGCGCCCCCGGCGACCGGATCGCCATCTGTGCACCGCAGGGGGTGGACTATGTCGTCGCGTTCTTCGCGGCCATCGAGGCGGGCGGCATCGCGGTCCCGCTGTTCGCACCCGAATTGCCCGGGCATACCGAGCGCCTCGGCGCGGTGCTTACCGATGCCGCCCCCACCGTCCTGCTGACCACGACGGCGGCCGCCGAGTCGGTCCAGGCATTCTTGCGTGGACGGCCCTGCGACCTGCGGCCGCGGATGATCGCGGTGGATGCCGTTCCCGACCCGGTGGGCGCGCTGTTCACGCCGGTGACGCTGGACACCGACGACGTCGCCTACCTGCAGTACACGTCGGGGTCCACCCGCACACCGGCCGGGGTGGAGATCACCCACCGCGGGGTGTGCACGAACGTGCTGCAGATGATCCTGTCGGTGGGGCTGGACGCCGACATCCGCAGCGTCAGCTGGCTGCCGCTGTACCACGACATGGGCCTGCTGATGATCATGTTCCCGGCGCTGTGCGGCGGGCACATCACGCTGATGTCGCCGCTGGCGTTCGTGCGCCGGCCGTCCCGCTGGATCGCCGAGCTCGGTTCGCGTGCCGAGGGCGGTCGAACCTTCGCCGCAGCACCGAACTTCGCGTTCGAGCTGGCCGCCCAGCGCGGGCTGCCGGCCCCCGGGGAGCAGCTGGATCTGAGCAACGTCGCCGGTCTGGTCAACGGCTCGGAACCGGTCAACCGGGATTCGGTCGACAAGTTCGTCGCCGCGTTCGCGCCCTACGGTCTGTCGCCCACCGCGGTGCGGCCGTCCTACGGGATGGCCGAGGCGACGCTGTTCGTGTCCACCATCGAGCCGGGCACGGTTGCTCGGGTGGTGCACCTGGACCGCGAGAAGCTGGGTTCCGATGTGGCCGAAGAGGTTTTGCCCGATGCACCGGGCTCCGTCGCCCAGGTGTCCTGCGGCCGGGTGGCCCGCAGCCAGTGGGCGGTCATCGTCGAGCCGGGGACGGACACCGAGCTGCCCGACGGCCGGGTCGGCGAGATCTGGCTGCACGGCGACAACATCGGCCGGGGCTACTGGCGGCGCACCGCCGAGACCCGCGACACCTTTGCCAACAAACTGCAGGCGCGGCTGCCCGCTGGCAGCCGCTCGGAGGGCTCCGCGGTGGGCGGAACCTGGCTGCGCACTGGCGATCTCGGGGTATACCTGGACGGCGAGCTCTACATCACCGGCCGGATCAAGGACCTGGTGATCGTCGACGGCCGGAACCACTACCCGCAGGACATCGAGGCCACCGTGGCCGCGGCGTCTCCCGCGGTACGCGCGGGCTACGTCGCCGCGTTCGCGGTGCCCGGCGCCGACGCCGAACGCCTGGTCGTCGTCGCCGAGCGCGCGGCCGGCGCAGGCAGGGCCGACCCCGCCCCGGTGGCCGCCGACATCCGCGCCGCGGTGTCGCGTACCCACGCGCTGCCGATCGCCGATGTGCTGCTGGTGGCCGCCGGCACCATCCCACGGACCACCAGCGGCAAGCTGGCGCGCCGCGCGTGCCGCGAGGAGTACTTGGCCGGCCGGCTGTAGCGCCTGCGCGGGCACTACCGCAGCCTGGCCCAGCACGTCGTCGCGGAGTGTGGCGGCCACCGGCGCCGAGGAGCTTCGGCGGGGGAGTGCGAACCGGGTGACAAACGCACCCGTTAGTGTCACGTCGTGACCTATCAGACCCTGCTGTTCGAGCAGTCCGGCCCCATCACCCGAATCACCCTGAACCGGCCGGACGCCGCGAACGGGATGAACGACGCGATGACGGCCGAACTCGCCGACGCCGCCGCGCGTTGCGACACCGCCGAGACGAAGGTCGTCATCCTCACCGGTGCGGGTCGATTCTTCTGCGCCGGAGGCGATCTCAAGGCGATCTCGGCGTCGCCGCTGGGGCCCGGACAGTTCGTCAAGGGCATCGCCGACGATCTGCACGTCGCGATCGCACGGCTGGCGCGGATGGACGCGGTGCTGATCACCGCGGTCAACGGCACCGCGGCCGGCGCCGGGTTCTCCCTGGCGATCGCCGGTGACCTGGTGGTCGCCGCGTCGTCGGCGTCGTTCACGATGGCCTACACCCGCGCCGGGCTGAGCCCGGACGGCAGTGCGTCCTACTATCTGCCGCGCATCGTCGGGATCCGGCGGGCGCACGATCTGATGCTGACCAACCGCAAACTCACCGCGGCCGATGCCGAGCAGTGGGGCCTGGTGAACTACGTGGTCGATGACGCCGAGTTCACCGCCAAGGTCGACGCGCTGGCCGCCGAGATCGCGCGGGGCGCAAAGGGTTCCAGTGCGGCGGTGAAGAAGTTGCTGCTGACCAGTCTGGACAACACGATCGAGGACCAGATGGACCGGGAGAGCGAGTTCATCTCGGCCAACGCCGACGGCGCGGACGGCCGGGAGGGCATCGACGCCTTCCTGAACAAGCGCGCGCCCAGGTTCGCGTGATTTCGGTGCGCTGACCGTCGCTCAGCGACGGGAAATGCACCGAAATCCCTAGAAGGAATGCTCCTCGGCCGGGAACGCGCCCGAGGACACCTCGGCGGCGTATTGCTCTGCGGCCCGGCGCAATTCGCCGCCCACATCGCCGAACCGCTTGACGAACTTGGCCGTCCTGCCGGATGTCATCCCGGCCATGTCCTGCCAGACCAGGACCTGGGCGTCGCAGTTGGGACCGGCGCCGATGCCGACGGTCGGACAGGTCAGCTTGCCGGTGATCTGGGTGGCCAGCTCCGCGGGCACCATCTCCATGACGACGGCGATGGCGCCGGCTTCCGCGACGGCGATCGCGTCGTGGATGGTCTGCTCGGCCGCGTCCCCGCGGCCCTGTACCCGGAAACCACCCAGGCTGTTGACCGACTGTGGCGTGAAACCGATGTGCGCGACGACCGGGATGCCGGCCTGGGTGAGCACGGCGACCTGCTCGGCGACCCGTTCGCCGCCCTCGAGCTTCACCGCGTGCGCGCCCGCCTCCTTCATGAACCGGACCGCTGTGGACAGGGCCTGCTGCGGGCTGGCCTCGTAGCTGCCGAACGGCAGATCGGCGACGACCAGCGCGTGCGGGGCGCCGCGGACCACGCCGCGGACCAGCGGGATCAGTTCGTCGATCGAGATCGGCACGGTGGTGTCGTAGCCGTACACCACGTTGGCGGCCGAATCGCCGACCAGCAGTACCGGGATGCCCGCGTCGTCGAACACCCGTGCGCTCGAGTAGTCGTAGGCCGTGAGCATGGCCCACTTGTGGCCTTCGCTCTTCCACTGCTGCAAATGATGAGTGCGGACCTTGGCGCGAGGTTTCGAGACTTCGGCAGCACCATAAACCGGCTGTTCAGACATTGCTGTCCTCATTTTCAGGATGGTCGGGTCGCTCCTCGTGGCCCGCCCTGCGGGTCCCCGGGTACGTCTGACGAGTCCATTGTGCCATCGCCGCCCCCGAGCGGCGAACACCTGATTCAGTGGACTTCCTCACACCGGTCCCGGGCGGCACTACCATCGCCAGCATGCAACGGCTCAGCGGACTCGACGCCGCATTCCTCTATCTCGAATCCCCTTCGCAGCCCTTGCACGTGTGCTCGGTGCTGGAACTGGACGCGTCGACCATTCCGGGCGGCTACAGCTTCGCCAAGTTGCGCGACAACCTGGCGTTGCGGATCACCGCGATGCCGGAGTTCCGCGAGAAGCTGTCGGACAGCCCGTTGAACATCGACCATCCGGTGTGGGTGGAGGACAAGGACTTCGACGTCGAACGGCATGTGCACCGCATTGCCGTCCCGGCACCGGGGGGGCGGACCGAACTGGCCGAGATGTGCGGGCACATCGCGGCGCTGCCCCTGGACCGCACCCGGCCGCTGTGGGAGATGTGCGTCATCGAGGGGCTCGACGGCACCGATCCGCATGCCGGCGGCCGGATTGCGGTACTGACCAAGGTGCACCACGCCGCGGTCGACGGCGTCACCGGGGCCAACCTGATGTCGCAGCTGTGCAGCACCGAGGCCGATGCGCCACCGCCGGAGCCGGTGGAAGGGACCCGGGACGCCAGCCAGCTCGAGATCGCCGCGCGAGGTCTGCTGCGGTTCTCCACCCGTCCGGTGAATCTGGTCACCCGGGCCCTGCCGGCCACGGTCAGCACCGTCGTCGATACGGTGCGGCGCGCCATCGCCGGAGAGACCATGGCCAGTCCGTTCACGGCGCCGCCGACGCCGTTCAACGCCACCATCACCGGCCGCCGCAACGTGGCCTTCGCGCAGCTGGACCTCGATGACATCAAGACCGTCAAGAACCACTTCGGCGTCAAGCTCAACGACGTGGTGATGGCGCTGGTGGCCGGCGCGCTGCGGCACTACCTGAGCGGGCTCGAGGAGTTGCCGGACAGCTCGCTGGTGGCCATGGTGCCGGTCTCGGTCCACGGGAAGTCGGACCGGCCCGGCCGAAACAAGGTGTCCGGGATGTTCACCAGCCTGGAGACGGACATCGAGGATCCGGCGGAGCGGCTCCGATCCATCGCCGAGGCGAGTTCGGTTGCCAAGGAACACAGTTCGGCGATCGCGGCCACGCTGCTGCAGGACTGGTCGCAGTTCGCCGCGCCCGCCGTGTTCGGCGTCGCGATGCGGCTCTACGCCAGCACCCGGCTGACCGAGGCCCGTCCGGTGCACAACCTGGTGGTGTCCAATGTGCCCGGCCCGCAGGTCCCGCTCTACTTCCTGGGGGCCGAGGTCAAGGCCATGTACCCGCTGGGCCCGATATTCCACGGGTCCGGCCTGAACATCACGGTGATGTCGCTGAGCGGCAAGCTGGACGTCGGCATCCTCTCGACCCCGGAGCTGATGCCCGATCTGTGGCAGCTGGCCGATGCGTTCGTCCCCGAGATGAAGGAGCTGCTGGCGGCCTGCCAGGGTTAGCGGAACCGACCCGACACCACGGTTGACCGGCGGTTACGGGTTGAGCCAGGTGTGCATGGCACTATGTGTTGCGATGAATCTGGTGTTGCCATGAGCTGGCGTTCTTCCCTTCGTTTCCTGACCTCCATGGTCGCTGTCGTCGCGCTGCTGGCCGGCAGCGTCGGTTGCGGGCGGGTGGTCGACGGCCGCGCCGTGCTCGCCGGTCCGCGCGTCGGCGACCCGGTCCAGTGGGACACGTGCAAGTTCAACGCCGATGTGGACGACGCCGTCAAGCGCGCCGCCCAGTGCGGTCGCATCGCGGTGCCGGTCGACTACGCCCAGCCCGACGGCGACGTCGCGGTCCTGGCCCTGGTCCGGTTCCCCGCCAAGGGCAAGAAGATCGGCTCGTTGGTGATCAACCCGGGCGGTCCGGGGGAGTCGGGCGTCGAGGCGGCCGTGGGCATGCTCTCGCTGCTGCCCGACGACATCCGGGACCGCTTCGACCTGGTCGGGTTCGACCCGCGCGGCGTGGGGCTGTCCACCCCCACCCTGTGGTGCAACTCCGACGAGGACAACGACCGGCTGCGGGCCGACAACGTGGTGGCCTACACACCCGAGGGCGTGGCCCACATCGACGGCCAGACCAAGGAATTCATCCAGCGCTGCGTCGACAAGATGGGTAAGGGATTCCTGGCGAACATCGGCACCGTCAACGTCGCCAAGGATCTCGACGCCATCCGGGCGGGCCTCGGCGACGACAAGCTGACCTACCTGGGGTACTCGTACGGAACCCGCATCGGCGCCGAGTACGCCGAGCAGTTCCCGGCCAAGGTGCGCGCGATGATCCTCGACGGCGCCGTCGACCCCAACGCCGATCCGGTCCAGTCCGACCTCGATCAGGCTGCGGCGTTCCAGACGGCCTTCGACAATTTCGCCGCCGACTGCGCCAAGTCGTTCGATTGCCCGCTGGGCACCGATCCGTCGAAATCCGTTGACGTGTACCGCAATCTGATCGAACCGCTGGTGGACAAGCCGGCCCGGACCAAGGATCCGCGCGGCCTGTCCTACAGCGACGCCGTCGTCGCCACCATCATGGCCCTGTATTCGCCGAACCTCTGGCGTCACCTGGAGAACGGCCTGGCCGAACTGCGGACCGGTCGCGGTGACACCATGCTGGTCCTGGCCGACATGTACATGCGCCGCGACGCCAAGGGGCGCTACACCAACTCCTCGGATGCCCGGGTGGCGGTCAATTGCGTGGACCAGCCGGCCATCACCGACCCGGCCACCATCGTCGACGAGGACCGCCGGATGCGTCAGGTCGCGCCGTTCATGAGCTACGGCGAGTTCACCGGTCATGCGCCCACCCCGACCTGCGCACTGTGGCCGGTGCCGCCGACCAGCAAGCCGCATCAGGTGTCCGCGCCCGGTCTGCCGCCGCCGCTGGTGGTCTCCACCACCCATGACCCGGCCACCCCGTACCAGGCCGGTGTCGATCTGGCCAAGCAACTCGGCGGCGCGCTGCTGACCTTCGAGGGCACCCAGCACACCGTCGTCTTCCAGGGCAACAAGTGCGTCGACGACTACTCGGCGGCCTACCTGTTGGACAACACCCTGCCGCCGCCGGGCACGATCTGCCGTTGACGCGTGCATCAGGGCGGGAATTCTGCCGGATCACCGCCCTGATGCACGTGTCAAAGTCCCCCTTGGAGTTCGATCGCCGCGCGTACCCGTCGGACGACCTCGGCCGGCTTGTCCTCCTTGACAACCCGGATGACGATCCAGCCCATGTTGGCGAGCATCTCCAGCCGCCGCATGTCCCGAACATATTGGTTGCGGTCCGTTCGGTGCTGGTCGCCGTCGTACTCGGCGGCGACCAAGAGTTCCGGCCACGCTAGATCGAGACGGGCGACAAATCGACCGTAGTCGTCGACGACGGTGAACTGTGTTTGCGGCCTTGGAATTTCGGTACGCGCGAGTATCAACCGCAAGGACGTCTCGCGGGGGGACTCCGCGCCACCGTCGACGAATTCGAGGACGGTCCCGAGCTGCCGCAGCCCGCATTGACGCGGATGTCCCTCGGCAAGCAGGGCGATGTCGGCCGGCTCGATGCTCGTGGCGTTGAGCAGCGCATCCACCCGTTCGACCGCCGAGTCGACGTCCCCTGACCTCGCCAAGTCGAATGCGGTCCGTTCCGGGGTCGTCGCGACGATGCCACGAACGATGCAGACCTCGTTGTCGAGGAGTGCCATGTTGCGGCACCGGATGCCGGCAGGTGACCTCGTATTGGCGGAGATCAGGTCGATCGTTTCCTGTGCGTGAACCCATTTCGCCCCATGAAGTGCCGAGGCCGCGGCACCGGCGATGACGGACTGCTGATGTGACCACAGCCACGCAGCGCGGATCCGGATGTCGAGCGTCGGTTCGACCGCCCTGTCGAGATAGATGTCGGGCAGGAGCGGACGGAATCGGGTGCGCAGCTGATGCCGGTTCAGCCGTCCGGTTGCGATCGCCTCGCTCCCGCGAAACGGTGATCTGCGGTCTGCCATGCATCGGCAGCATCCTGGCAACGTCCGTATCGCGCGGACGGGCATTCACAGGCTGGGTCGACACGTGCATCAGGGCGGGAATTCCGCTGGATCATCGCCCGGATGCACGTGTCAACGCAGAGGGCCCGATCGCCGCGACCCATCTGTGACCTTCCCGGGACCCTCCCGTCGACCTCGGCGTGACAGGATCAGTTGATGCCGCTCGTCAGATCCCGGGGTTCTGCGCTGCTCGCAATGCTCCTGGCAACCTGGTTCGGAGCGCCCGCAGCTAGCGCGATACCCGCTGCGCCACAAGTGAATTGGTCCAACTGCACGGCGATGCTCGGCGATGCCTCGGACATCCCCACGGCGCGCTGCGCGATGATTCCGGTGGCGGCGAACATCGACGTCGCGGTGATCCGCATCCCGGCCGAGGGCACCCGGATCGGTTCGCTGTTCGTCAACCCCGGCGGCCCGGGTGGCTCGGCGGTCGACGCGGTCGCCGGGATGGGAGCCGCCCTGAAGGGCAGCCCGATCAACGAGCATTTCGACCTCGTCGGCGTCGACCCCCGCGGCGTCGGGCATTCGACCCCGGAACTGCGCTGCCGCACCGATGCCGAGTTCGACGCCTGGCGCGCCGACCCCATGGTCGACTACAGTCCGGCCGGCGTCGCGCACATCGAGGCGATGTACCAGCAGTTCGCCGATCGGTGCGTCAGCCGGATGGGCAAGGACTTCCTGTCCGGCGTCGGAGCCGCGACCACGGCCGACGACATGGACACCGTGCGACGGGTCCTCGGCGACGAGCAGATCAACTATCTGGGCTTCTCCTACGGAACCCAGATCGGCACGTCCTACGTCAACCGGCACGGCGACCACGTCCGCGCAATGGTGCTCGACGGTGCGATCGACCCGAGCGTCGGCCCGGTCGAGAAGAGCATCCGCCAGATGGCCGCCTTCCAGCAGGCGTTCGACGACTACGCCGCCGACTGCGCGCTGTCGCCGGACTGCCCACTGGGCCAGGACCCCAACCAATCGGTCGCCCGGTTCCAGGCGCTGGTCGACCCGCTGGTGGCCCGCCCGGCCGCGGTGAAGGGGGACCGGCGTGGTCTGGGCTACTCCGATGCCATCACCGGCACGGTCAACGCGCTGTACACCCCGTCCTTCTGGAAGTACCTGACCAGTGGGCTGCTGGGGCTGGCACACGGGACCGACCCGGGCGATCTGCTGCTGCTGGCCGACGTCTACGAGAACCGCTCGGTCGACGGCACCTACCGCAACACGCAGGACGCGTTCAACGCCGTGCGCTGTGTCGATGCGCCGTACCCGACCGACCCGGCGGTCTGGGTGGCCGCCGATCAACGGACCCGGCAGGTCGCGCCGTTCGCGTCGTACGGCGCGTTCACCGGGTACGCGCCGCGCGACATCTGCTCGTTCTGGCCAGTGCCGGCGACCTCGGCGCCAGCGCCCGCGGCACCCGCGGCGCCCGGCCAGGTGGTGGTGGTGTCCACCACGCACGACCCGGCCACTCCGTACCAGGCGGGGGTGGACCTGGCCCGCCAGCTCGGCGCCCCGTTGATCACCTACGAGGGCACCCAGCACACGGCGGTGTTCAACGGCATCGAGTGCGTCGACACCGCGGCGGTCGGGTACTTCGTCGACGGCGTGGTGCCGGGCAACCTGCACTGCTGAGTGGTGGGTGGCGCCCGCCCGTGCCTGCGCCGAGGAGCCACTCATGTGACTTCACCGCCGCCCGGGTGGTTGTGCGGGCAAGAGATTGGCGACACGGACGTAACACCGATTTAACAGCCGCTGCATACGCTCGCGGTCATGGATCGCCAGACCGAATTTGTGCTGCGCACGCTGGAAGAACGCGACATCCGATTCGTTCGGCTGTGGTTCACCGACGTGCTCGGATTCCTGAAGTCGGTGGCGATCGCGCCCGCCGAACTCGAAGGCGCCTTCTCCGAGGGCATCGGCTTCGACGGGTCCTCGATCGAGGGGTTCGCCCGCGTCTCGGAGTCCGACACGGTTGCCCGGCCCGACCCGTCGACGTTCCAGATCCTGCCGTGGACCACCAGCGCGGGCGAACACCACTCGGCGCGGATGTTCTGCGACATCACGATGCCCGACGGTTCACCTTCATGGGCCGACTCCCGGCATGTGCTGCGCCGCCAGCTGGCCAAGGCCAGCGACCTCGGCTTCTCCTGCTACGTGCACCCCGAGATCGAGTTCTTCCTGCTCGAGCCCGGGCCATACGACGGCTCGGTGCCCGTCCCTGCCGATAACGGCGGCTACTTCGACCAGGCCGTGCACGACTCGGCACCCAACTTCCGTCGGCACGCCATCGACGCGCTCGAGCAGATGGGCATCTCGGTGGAGTTCAGCCACCACGAGGGTGCGCCGGGGCAGCAGGAGATCGACCTGCGCTACGCCGACGCCCTGTCGATGGCCGACAACGTCATGACGTTCCGATACGTCGTCAAGGAGGTCGCCCTCGGCGAGGGGGTGCGGGCGTCGTTCATGCCCAAGCCGTTCGCCGAATATCCCGGCTCGGCCATGCACACCCATATGAGCCTGTTCGAGGGTGAGACCAACGCGTTCCACAGTCCCGACGATCCGCTGCAACTGTCCGACGTCGGTAAGTCGTTCATCGCGGGCATCCTCGAGCACGCCAGCGAGATCAGCGCGGTCACCAATCAGTGGGTGAACTCCTACAAGCGGCTGGTGGCCGGCGGCGAGGCGCCCACCGCGGCGTCCTGGGGCGCGGCCAACCGCTCGGCACTGGTGCGGGTGCCGATGTACACGCCCAACAAGTCGAGCTCGCGACGGGTGGAGGTGCGCAGCCCCGACTCGGCCTGCAACCCCTACCTGACGTTCGCGGTGCTGCTGGCCGCCGGTCTGCGCGGGGTGGAGAAGGGCTATGTGCTCGGGCCGCAGGCCGAGGACAACGTGTGGACCCTGACGTCCGAGGAACGCCGCGCGATGGGCTACCGGGAGCTGCCGGGGTCGCTGGGCAACGCCCTGGAGGCCATGGAGAGTTCCGAGTTGGTCGCCGAAGCGTTGGGGGAGCACGTGTTCGACTTCTTCCTGCGCAACAAGCGCACGGAATGGGAGACCTACCGCAGCAACGTCACCCCCTACGAGCTCAAGCAGTACCTCTCCCTGTAGCTGCGCCTGGAGCCCTCTCTCGCGGGTTCCTGAACCTTCCTGCCGGTGCGTTACGGTTTTGTGGTGTCCCGACTCGGTGCGTCCAAACCCGCTACCCGGCGTCCGACGCTGCCCAGTGTCGGACGCCTCGGTCTGGTCGAGCCGACTGCCGCCGCCGATCTGGCGAAGCTGGGCTGGAACTCCGACAAGCACATCGAATTGCTGTGGTCGCTGTCGCGGGCGCCCGACGCTGATGCCGCGCTGCGCACCATGGTCCGGCTGGCCGACACGCTCGACAAGGACTGGCCCGAGCTGGCCGAGTTGCTGTTGGCGGACAAGGCATTGCGGGGCCGGATCTTCGCGCTGCTCGGTTCGTCGCTGGCGCTGGGTGATCACCTCGTCGCCCACCCGCATGCCTGGCGGCTGCTGCACGGCAACGCGGAACTGCCGTCCGCGGACGAGCTGAAGGCGGCGTTCACCGAGTGCGCGACCAGCACGCCAGCGGCCGAGGTGCAGCGCGCGCTGCGGCGGCTCTATCGCGACCGATTGATGGTGCTGGCCGCCGTGGATGTGGCGCCCACCGTCGAGAACGAACACGTGCTGCCCTTCGAGACCATTGGCGCGCACCTGTCGGATCTCGCCGACGCCGCCGTGGCCGCCGCGCTCGAGGTGGCCTACGCGACGGTGTGCAAGGACAACGCGCCGCGGCCCCGGCTGGCCGTCATCGCGATGGGCAAATGCGGTGCGCGCGAACTGAATTACGTGAGCGACGTCGATGTGATCTTCGTAATGGCGGCGGAGGCCGCCGACGATTCAGCGCTGACCACCCGGGTGGCCGGCGAGATGATGCGGTTCGCGTCCGACACGTTCTTCGAGACCGACGCCGCACTGCGTCCCGAGGGCAAGCACGGGCAGCTGGTGCGCACCCTGGACTCGCACATCGCCTACTACCAGCGCTGGGCCAAGACGTGGGAGTTCCAGGCACTGCTCAAGGCCCGCCCGGCCGCGGGCGACGCCGAACTCGGCGAGAAGTACCTGGCCGCGCTGATGCCGATGGTGTGGACGGCGTGCGAACGCGAGGACTTCGTCGTCGACGTCCAGGCGATGCGCCGCCGCGTCGTCGAGAACGTACCCGCCGATGTTCGCGACCGTGAGCTCAAGCTGGGCTACGGCGGATTGCGGGACGTCGAATTCGCGGTCCAGCTCCTGCAATTGGTGCACGGCCGCAACGACGAGGCGTTGCACGTCAGTTCCACACTGGATGCGCTGGCCGCCCTGGCCGATGGCGGCTACATCGGCCGCGACGACGCCGCCAACATGCGCGCGTCGTACGAATTCCTGCGCCTGCTCGAACACCGCCTGCAGCTGCAGCGGCTCAAGCGCACCCACATGCTGCCGGCGCCCGACGACGACGAGGCGCTCCGCTGGCTGGCCCGGGCGGCGCACATTCGACCCGACGGCACCCACGACGCGCTCGGTGTCCTGCGCGAGGAACTCAAGCGCCACAGTCTGCGGGTGTCCCGGCTGCATGCGAAGCTGTTCTATCAGCCGTTGCTCGAATCTCTCGGCGGTTCAATGGAATTCAGCGAGCACATGTCGCCGGAGGCGGCCGAGCGTCAGCTGGCCGCGCTGGGCTACCAGTCGCCGCGCAGTGCCCTGACCCACCTGGCTGCGCTGACCAGTCAGGGCGGCCGTCGCGGCCGGGTGCAGGCCGTGTTGCTGCCCACCCTGTTGGACTGGCTCTCGGACACCCCCGACCCCGACGGCGGTCTGCTGGCCTACCGCAAGCTGTCCGAGGCGATGGCCGAGCAGCGCTGGTTCCTGGGTACGCTGCGCGACGAGAGCGCGGTGGCCAAACGGCTGATGCACGTTCTGGGCACCTCGGCGTACGTGCCGGAACTGCTGATGCGCGCCCCGGAGGTCATCCAGGCCTACGCCGACGGGCCAACTGGCCCAAAGCTTCTGGATACCGACCCGGATAGTGTGGCCAAGGCGCTGGTGGCCGCGGCCGGCCGGCAGGCCGACCCGGTGAAGGCGATCGCGTCGGCCCGCACACTGCGGAGGCGCGAGCTGGCCCGCATCGCCTCGGCCGATCTGCTGGGCATGCTCGACGTCCGGGACGTTTGCAACGCGTTGACGTCCATCTGGGTCGCGGTGCTGCAGGCCGCGCTGGAAGCGGTGATCCGGCAGAACCTTCCCGACGACGGCGTGGCGCCGGCGTCGATCGCGGTGATCGGGATGGGCCGGCTCGGCGGCCGTGAACTGGGATACGGTTCCGACGCCGACGTCATGTTCGTCTGCGAACCCGCCGACGGAGTCGAGGAAGCCGTCGCGGTCAAGTGGTCG
>RRZU011912105.1_pt1 | contig 42051 bp, 35 predicted proteins | sample 2165561 | NCBI WGS metagenome assembly RRZU01 (sample SAMN10456909, study PRJNA506462) | wastewater metagenome | isolation source: wastewater sludge | place: USA: Moscow, Idaho | reverse complement strand
TTACCAACAACATTCCCCAGGCCGATGGTGGCGCTCATTTGACTGGTCTGCGCGCCGCCATGACGCGGGTCATCAACCGTTATATCGAAGAGCACGAAATCGCCAAGAAAGCCAAGGTGGACATCAGCGGGGATGACATGCGCGAGGGGCTGGCCTGCGTCCTTTCGGTGAAAATGCCTGACCCGAAGTTTGCTTCGCAGACAAAAATGAAGCTGGTCTCCTCGGAAGCGCGTCCAGCCGTTGAAGAGGTCGTCACGGCGAAACTCGCCGAGTTTCTGCAGGAGCGGCCGGTCGACGCGAAGGTCATCACCAGCAAGATCGTTGAAGCGGCACGCGCCCGCGACGCGGCGCGCAGGGCCAGGGAGATGACTCGCCGCAAGGGCCTGCTCGATGGCGTTGGATTGCCTGGCAAGCTTGCGGATTGCCAGGAAAAAGACCCGGCGCTTTGCGAGCTATACCTGGTCGAGGGGGATTCCGCCGGAGGTTCCGCAAAACAGGGTCGGGACCGCAAGTTTCAGGCGATTCTACCGCTCAAGGGAAAAATTCTGAATGTCGAGAAAGCGCGTTTCGACAAGCTGATTTCCTCGCAGGAAATTGTTACCCTGATCACCGCCCTTGGTACGGGTATCGGCAAGGATGAATACAAACCGGAGAAATTGCGTTACCACCGATTGATCATCATGACCGATGCCGACGTCGACGGTGCGCACATTCGTACGCTGCTGCTCACCTTTTTCTACCGACAGATGCGTGAACTGGTTGAAGGTGGTCACATTTATATCGCCCAGCCACCGCTATACAAGGTCAAGCACGGCAAGACCGAGCGCTATATCAAGGACGATCAGGCCTTGAAGCAGTTTCTGCTGACCCTGGCCCTTGAGGGTTCGGTGCTGACGCCACAGGCGGGTGCTCCGGAAATTTCCGGGGCCGCGCTGGAACTGCTGGCAAGAGAATATCTCTTGGCCGAAGCCGTCATCAACCGTCTCTCGCATCTGATCAACCCGGAAGTGCTGCATGCGCTGATCGACGGCAATCTCAAGATCGAACTGACTGACGAGAGCGCTGCTGTGGCCAGCGCCAATGCCTTGATGAAAGCTGTCGGCAGCAAGTTGGGGATCAATATCGTGGCGCGTTACGATACTGTCCACGAACGCTGGCAGCTACGACTCGAGAAAATACTGCACGGCAATCTCAAGCTCGGAGTCATTGACGAGGATCTGCTGGTCAGCGGTGACTATGCACAACTTCGCAAAACCGCAGAGATTCTCGCTGGGCTCTTTGCTGCCGGTGGTTTTGTGGCCCGCGGTGAAAAGCGGAAGACGGTCAGCAGTTTCGCTGAAACGATGCAGTGGTTGCTCAACGAGGTCGAACGCAGTGTGACCAAGCAGCGTTACAAGGGTCTCGGTGAAATGAATCCCGCGCAGCTCTGGGAGACGACCATGGACCCGAAGGTACGCCGTCTGCTCAAGGTTCAGATTGAAGATGCGATCGGCGCCGATGAGATCTTCAGTACCTTGATGGGCGAGCTGGTGGAGCCGCGCCGCAGCTTCATTGAAACCAATGCCTTGGCCGCACGAAACATCGACGTGTAATCAGCGGTGAAGGTTGATGGCGTCGCGGGTCGCCACGGCGACACTGCGGGCTGCGTTGGCGTAGTCTTCCCCTTTTCCGGCGTAGAGGATGGCACGCGAGGAATTGATGATCAGGCCGCCGCTGGCAGTACAGCCGGCGCGTACGGTGGCTTCGATATCACCGCCTTGCGCGCCAATGCCAGGAACAAGCAGCGGCATGTCACCGGTCAGGGTTCGCACCCGAGCGATTTCGCCGGGAAAGGTGGCGCCGACCACCAGAGCGCACTGGCCGTTTGTATTCCATTCCTTGCTGACCAGACGGGCAACCCTTTCGTAGAGTTTTTCACCGCCGACATCGAGGAACTGGAGATCACTGCCGCCGGGATTGGACGTGCGACACAGGAGAATGATGCCCTTGTCGCAATACGCCAGATAAGGATCAACCGAATCACGCCCCAGGTACGGATTGATGGTAACGGCATCGGCCCGAAAGCGCTCGAAAGCCTCGATGGCGTATTGCTCGGCGGTGCTGCCGATATCGCCACGTTTAGCATCAAGGATCACGGGGGTCTTCGGATGCCGAACATGAATGTGATCGATCAGTGCTTCGAGTTGCTCTTCTGCCCGGCGCGCGGCAAAGTAAGCGATCTGCGGTTTGAAGCTGCAGACCAGGTCTGCGGTAGCGTCGACGATGGCTCGACAAAACTCGAAAATGGCATCCGGCCGGTTTTGCAAATGTGCAGGGAACCTCGCCGGGTCGGGATCGAGACCGACGCAAAGCAGGCTATTGTTTTCGTGCCATGCCGAGTTGAGGGCTTTGATGAAGTTCATGGGCTGATCACTTGTCGCAAAGCCGTCATTCTAACGGTCATGACTTTTCCAGACACCCCCGATCATGAAAGTCATGACCGTTTCCCTCTCCCCCGACCCCTCCCCCGCGCGGGGGGAGGGGAGATTCGTGAGTCGCATACGCGACTTTCACATTAACGGTCATGACTTTTCCAGACACCCCCGATCATGAAAGTCATGAATGAGGACAGCGCCTTGAAAATAATCGAGCAGCAAGACTATCTGGCAATGCGTGCAGGGGCATCGGTCATTGAAGCCGATGGATTTGGCGAAAAGGTCCTGCGACTGGCCGACGGAACGATGCTCAAGCTCTTTCGGCGAAAGCGGTGGTTGTCCTCTGCGGCCTGGTATCCGTATGCCCAGCGTTTTGCTGACAACGCCGCCGCGCTCCGCAAACGGGACGTACCCGTGCCGGAGATCATCGATGTCTTGCGAATCCCCTCGATTGCTCGCGATGCCGTGCACTACCAACCATTGCCCGGGAAGACGCTGCGTGAGATGTGCCGTGAAGGGCTGGATCCGGATACCGAACAAGAGCTGAAGACCGCCTTCACCCGTTTCGTGATTCGCTTGCATGAGAGTGGTGTGTATTTTCGTTCGCTACACCTGGGTAACGTGGTGTGCATGCCTGATCGGCGTTTTGGCCTGATCGACATTGCAGATGCGCGGATCGGCAGCAGTCGCCTGGGCAAGCACCAGCGCGTGCGCAACCTCCGTCGCTTGCAGGGCATTGCCGGCGAAAGCGAGTGGGTGGACTTCTTCATGGTGATCAACGCCAGAGGCGTTGTGGAACAAGGTCATGACTTTCATGATCGGGGATGCGTGGAAAAGTCATGACCGTTAGTTCAGCTTGCCCGCCACACCTTTCATGCCGTCTCGCAGCCCGCACCACATCATGCGCAGATTTGCCAGGCGGTTGGGTGCCAAGAGGCCGAAGAAGAAGAGCATCTGGAATAATCGCGACAGATCCGCTTGCCTCCATCTTTTCGGCATGTAGGGTCTACGACGAAGCAGAATGCTGTTGCGAATGATATAGTAATAGCGGAACGGAGAATGTAGCGGAACCTTGCGCCAGCGCAGGAACCAGATCGCCACTCTTCGCTCGCCGAGCGAGTGCCGCATGATGGCGTCACACACCCCGAAAATCCCGAAGCCCAGGGAGCGGGCTCGGAAACACCATTCGGTATCGACGTGGTCGATATACAGTTCCTCGTCCATTTTCCCGACGGCTTCGACGGCTGCCAAGGGCAGCAGGGAGCCGGATGAAATCAGAAAATCCGTTTCCACAGTCCCCCCGTCTTCTCCGCAGTCGACGCGCTGGAACCGGAAGCAACGGGCTCGGACAAATTGCGATAGCGAAGCATCGCTGGCGTCGCGATAGCGTGGCCCGACCGCAGCCGCCATCAGGCCACGTTGGGCAAGGTCGAAATGAGCGGCGCGAAGCTTCATGACCGTCCCGAATTCCAGCTCACTGTCCTGGTCGAGCAGGAGCACAAATGCTGCTCCAAGCGAGCGTGCCTTATCCAGGCCGACATTGTAGCCAGCACCCAAACCGAGATTGTCCGCCTGGACCAGCACTTCGACATCGGCCCGGAAGTTCACACTGGCCTTGCCGATCCAGTCCTGGGGGGATGGTTTCGAGGCGTTGTCGACGACGACAACGGTGGAAACCTGGCGTGCCACGGACTCGAGCGCAGTCAGCAGGGTATTTTGCGTCGGATTATGGGTGACCACGACAGCGACGACATCGGCGCAATATTCGCCCTCTGTCGGAGCGGACACAGGCCCCGAGGCAAGAGGTTCGGCGCGCATCGGTCTGTCGCTAGCGCGGCAGGAGCAAGCCCGCAATCTCGACGATATCCTTTTCCGACAGGACACCCGCTGACGTTTTCAACTGTAGCGTACTGACCAGGAGCTGGTACCTGGCCTGTGCGAGATCCCGTTTGGCAACGAACATCTGACGTTCGGCGTCGAGAACATCGGTATTGGTCCGAATGCCGGCCGCCATTCCACGCTTCGTTCCCTCGGCTGCCACCACGCTGGAATTGACCGCCTCCTGATAGGCTCTGACCTTGCTGGCACCCGTCTCGACCGCCATGAACTGGCGCTTGACCTCGACCAGAACATTGTCCACGGTAGCATCCAGTTCAGCCAGGGCACGCTCGCGGTTGGCCACCGCCTGCCCGGTCAGGGCATTGACCCGGCCTCCCGCAAACAGCGGAATATTGAGCTCTATGCCAAAAGAATTAGTGTTGATTTTCTGATTGAGCGTGTCGACCGTCTGATTCTCCGTTCGTACGTTACGCGCAACGAAGTCGACCTGCGGTAGATGGCCGGCGCGATTGCGATTCACTTCCAGGCTGGCCATCTCGTACGCCTTGCGCTGAGCGCGAATCTCCGGATTGTTTTCCTGTGCCAGCACGTTCCATTCGTCAAGCTGGCTCGGCTGTACGCCATTCGGCATGAAATCCGGCCGCAGAATCCAGAGTTCTCCCATTGGCGTACCGGTCATGCCTTCGAGTTTACGCATCGTCACCGCGACCCCATCGAGTGCGTCGGCGCGATTCGCGCGCGCAAGCTGAAGCCTGGCATCCGCTTCGGCAACCTCGGTCACGGTACCTTCGCCACCCTTCCGACGGCGCTCGGCAAGCTGGCGCTGCGCACCATAAGCCGTGATTTCCGCATCAGCCAGTGCCAGTTTGTCGAGGGCCAGCAAAGCATCAAAATAGGCGGCCGAGACCTTGACGGCCATTTCCGCCGCTTTCCGGTCAAACACCGCATCGCTGTAGGCGACCTGGACACTGCCCTGCTGGTAGCGTACGAAGCTCTCATAATTGAACAGTGGCTGCCGCAGAGCGATGGTGGTATACGTGTAGTGGTAATCCAGCTGCTGGGTCACATTGACCACTGTCGACGACCGATCTCCGGTGGTCTTCGAGTAAGAGCCTGCAATCGAAACATTCGGCAACAGGCCTGCCAGACCTATGTCATAATTGTACTGGCCGGCGTCCCGCTCGTAGCGGGCCGCCCGGAAGGTCGGATCGTTTTGCCGAGCCGCCTGATACGCGTCCAGCAGGCCTGCGCCGAGTACCCCCGAAGTCATCATCGCCAGCGCGCAGCCGGTCAGCGTGACAGTCCATTTTTTCATGCTCATTCCTCGGTCAATGCGGGCTTCGCCCGATCCAGCAGCGGCTTGACGATATAGTTGAGCAGTGTCCTCTCACCAGTCTTGATGATCACCTCGGCAGGCATTCCCGCCTTGATCTCGTGCGTCGTCAGCTTCTTCATCCCTTCCGGGGTCACCACCACCTGCCCGAGGTAGTATGGTGGCATTCTGCCCTGCGGATCGTTCGTCGCATCGGCGGCCACCTGGTCAAGCTTGCCCGGAATATTGGGCGTCACCTTCTGATTGAAAGCCGGGAAAATGATGTCCACCGGTAAACCCGGCTTGACCTTGTCGATCAAGGTGGTGGGAATCATGACATCGATACGCAATGGTTCGTTTTTTGGCACTACATCCATCAAAGGGGTGCCCGAGGCCAGCACACCGCCGATGGTATGCACTTTCAGACCAACGATGACGCCTTCCTTGGGGGCGCGGACCTCCGTATTGGCCAGGTCGAAGGCAAGTCCCTTGAGGCGGCTGTCGAGCGCGCTGACCTCTTTCTGGATCTCGGCCAGTCCGTTTTCGACCTCCTTGTGGTAATCCTGCTGGCGCGCCAGCATGCGCATCCGGATTTCGCCGATACTCCGCTGGGTACGCCCCAGATTTCCCAGATCCTCGGAGATCGCACCACCGAGTTGTGCCAGCAGCCGTTCCTGCTCGGACAGGCGGTTGCGTGGCAGGTAGCCCTCTGCCGCCATCTCCCGCAGGCCCTTCAGTTCCTCGAGCAGCAGCTTCGATTGCTGTTCCTTGGCACGCCGGGTGGCCTCCAGGCCGGTGGCAGAGGACTGCAGGCCCGCCAGCGTATTCTCCATGGCGCCAAGTTCAGCCTGCAGGGCAGCGCGGCGGGAACGCAGCAACTGCGTCTGAATGGCCATCGCACTGGCCGCTCGCGGATCGTCCTTGTACTTCAACAGATCTTCGGGGAAAGTGATCTCCGAACGGCCCTGAACATCGGCCAGCAGTCGCGCTTCGACGGCTTTCGCCACCAACCATTGGGCGCGCGCCACCTCATACTGCGAGCGTGCCTGTGTCGGGTCAAGTCGAAGCAGAACGTCGCCCTCTTTGACCTCGTCACCGTCCTTGATCAGGATGGCGTCGACCATTCCTGGAGCGAGGTTTTGCACCGTCTTGCGATTGCCGGTCACCACCACCTGCCCGCTGGTCGGCACACCCTGGTCCAGCGGTGCCAGGGCAGCCCACAGCAGGAAGCCACCGAAGCCCAGTCCGAGCACCCACAGACCGACACGCATCGGATGGCCGGTATCCATCGGCAGATCAGCTCCCCCTTCAAGGGTCATGGGCAAGGCCTTGGGCCCCTGGAGACGATTCAACATATTGCGAATAGCCATAACGATGGTCCTGAATCAGTAATTAAGCGGGTTGAGGAGTGAGAACGCCAGCACTCTGGACGGCTGTCCGCGGCTGCGTAGCAGCCATCACCTGCTGGCGTGTGCCATACGTCTGGATCACACCATTGTCCAGAACCAGTATCCGGTCGGCGACGGCGAGAATATTCATGCGATGGGAAATGAAGATCACCGTCTTGCCCTGGGCCTTCAGATCCAGTATCGCGTGGATCAGCGCCGCTTCACCTACGTCGTCCAGATTGGCGTTCGGTTCGTCGAGTACGATCAGGCTGGGATTGCCATACAGCGCTCGTGCCAGACCGATGCGTTGCCGCTGCCCTCCGGAAAGGAAGCTGCCGGCCTCACCCATTGGCGTGTCGTAGCCCCGCGGGAAGCGCAGGATCATGTCATGAATGCCGGTTCTTTGCGCGGCTTCGATGACCTTGGTCGAGTCAATATCGCCGAAGCGGGCGATGTTTTCCGCAACGCTGCCTTCGAAAAGCTCGACGTCCTGTGGAAGGTAGCCAAGGAATGGTCCCAGTTCTTCCCGGTCGAGGCTTTCGATGTTTTTGTCATCGAGCAGAACCCGGCCCTGGAGTTCCGGCCAGATACCCACCAGGCAACGTGCCAGGGTGGATTTTCCGGAGCCGGACGGGCCGACGATGGCAATCACTTCCCCCGCGGGAAACTCGGCAGTGAGCCCCGCGAGGATGGGTTGTGCACGATTCGACGCTGTCGCCACGAGGTTCTCGATGCGCACTGAGCCGCGTAGCGCCTCGTGGATCAGGCCGGCCGGCCGCTCGGGATGATCGCGCAGCAAGGACTCCAGCGCTTCGAAGGCCTTGCGGGCCGATTGCCAGCCTGTCCAGCTACCGACAATGCCATCGATCGGTTGCAGGCAGCGGCTCATCAGTACATTCGCCGCAATCATGCCGCCGGTGGTCAGTTCGCCCTTGATCACCAGCAGGGCACCAGCGCCCAGCATCAAGGATGGCTGGCTGTAGCGGATGAACTTGCTCAAGGCCTGGATGCGCCGCTGCCGATCCTGTGATGCCGAATACAGAGACATATGCCGTTGATGGTGGCCCAGCCAGCGTTGCCGCAGGTTGCCCAGCATGCCCAGAGATTCGATGACCTCGGCGTTGCGCAACTTGCTGTGCAGATACACCGCCACCTTGACCCCGGCTTCCGAGGTTTTCTGAGTCGGGCCCTGGGTCACCCGGTGACTGAAGATCGCCACCCCGGTCAGGATGCCGGCAAACACCAGGGAAAGGAAGCCCAGTGAGGGGTGCAGCAGAAACAGCACCAGCAGGTAAATCGGACTCCAGGGCGCGTCGAAGAAGGCGAAGATGCCATTACCGGTAATGAACTGGCGAACGTTGGTGAGATTGGAAAAAGCCTCTACCGGGTTGTCCCGACTCTGATTGAGATGCGATTCGAAGCAGGCATTGAACACCCGGCTGTTCAGTCGTTCGTCCAGGCGCACGCCCAGGCGAACCAGCAGGCGAGAACGCGACCATTCGGCAAAGGCGATCACGGCGAACAGAAACAGGACAATCAGGGAGACCACAATCAAGGTCGATTCGTTGCGGCCGGTCATGAACCGGTCATAGACCTGCAGCATGTAGATGGTCGGAGTCAGCATCAGCAGATTGATCACCAGGCTGAAGATCCCGACGACCAGGAATTCTCGCCGGAACGACCAGAGGGTGGCCGTCAGTTCGCTTCGCTGAAAAAAGGAAGGTGTTTTCATGGTGAGCCGTAGATCGTAGATGAATCTGAAAGTCGCTTGCGGACCGTTACGCGGCGGGGGCGGCAGCAAGACCAGCTGCGGGTGCGGCAGCCGGCGTCGCTGCCGCCTTGTGCAGAGCCGCCAGCACCTCGTCACGCGGTCCGGCGAGCTGTACCTGTCCATCGCGCAACACCAGCATCAGGTCTGCAGCAGCCAGGACACTGGTGCGATGGGTGATGACGATCAGGGTGGTGCCTTGTGCCTTGAGCCCCAGCAAGGTATTCACCAGGGCCGCTTCGCCGGCCTCGTCGAGGCTGGAATTCGGTTCATCGAGCACGACGAATTTGGGGTTGCCATAAATGGCGCGTGCCAGCCCCACGCGCTGACGCTGGCCGCCGGAAAGAAAACAACCATCGTCGCCGATGAGCGTTTCGTAAGCGTCCGGCAGCGCCAGAATCGCCTCGTGCAGTCCCACTGCTCGCGCTGCGGCCACTACCTGATCCATGTCCACCTCCCCGAAGCGCGCGATGTTCTCGGCAAGAGAGCCACCGAAAAGCTCGATGCCCTGCGGCAGGTAACCGATGTGAGGCCCCAACTCCTCCTTGTTCCAGGGATGGACATCGACGCCATCGAGCCGTACCTTGCCGTTCGCTGCCGGCCAGATGCCCACCATCAGGCGTGCCAGAGTCGATTTTCCGGACGCCGAAGGGCCGACGATGGCCAGAATCTGTCCAGCAGGGACGCTGAAGGAAACCCCGCGGATGATCGCCACCTGACCACCAGGGGCCGAGGCGATCAAACCTTCCACCGCGAGCTGGCCCTTGGGTGCTGGCAGGGGCATGCCTTTCTGGCGCTCGGGCAAGGCCTGCAGGAGCTTGTCCAGCCGTTGATAGGCGTCCCGCGCAGTGACGACGCTCTTCCAGAGCATGACCACCTGCACCAGCGGTGCCAGTACCCGCGGCCCCAGCACCCAGGCGACGATCATCATGCCGCTGCCACCCGCCAGCTCTCCCCTGACCGACAGCCAGGCACCAAGACCGAGGAGTGCGGCCGAAAGGGTGGTCTGCAGCATCTTGGAGAGCGCGGCATTGGCGCCCGCATGATCGGAGGCTTCTGCCTGCAGGCACAGGAAGCTGCGCTGCTTGCTCATCCAGCGCTGATGGATGCTGCGCAGCATTCCCATCGCCTCGATCACCTGCGCGTTGCGCAGCGTGCCATTTGCATAGTTCTGGGCGGCGATGGCGTCCTTTTGGGCTGCGACCAGGGGAGGCTGGGTGTTTTTTTCGGTGAGATAGGTCAGAAAGACCTGGAGGAGGGCAGCAAGCACCGAGATCCAACCGAGCAGCGGACTGATCATATAGATCAGAATCAGGAACAGCAGGGAAACCGGTGCGTCCATGAGAGCCGTGAGCGCTGGCGTCGTCAGGAACTCGCGGATGCTGCGCAGGTCGTTCAAGGCCTGACTGGTGCCACCGGGAATCCGGCGCAGGTTGGCTTCGAAAATCGCGCTGAACACCCGTTCCCGGAGCTTACGGTCGAGAGCCTGGCCGGCCTGATGCATGACCCCGCCGCGCGCCCATTCGAGCAACTCCATGACCACATAGAACCACAGCACGAGCAGGGTCAACATCAGCAAGGTACTGGAATTGCGGCTGTTGATGACGCGGTCGTACACCTCGAGCATGTAGCCAGTGGGCGCCAGAATCAGCAAGGTGCAGAAGACGCTGAAAAAAGCAGCCTTCTTGAAAAAGGGCTGCAGTTCGAGGATCGCTGCACGGAGTTCAGAGCGGCTTTCAGCAGGGGTCATGAGGATTCTCTCGGAGTGCCAGGAACTGCCGAATGGCCGGTTCATCAGCGGTTGGGTAGGAAACGGTGCTCACGACAGTGCCGCCGTGGCTTGCTGGATCGCCGGAGTTTCTTCCGACTGGCTTGCGTGCACCACCACATATTCCGGCATCTCGGCTTCGAGGCCGAGCGGTCTTTCCGCGTCGGCGTCAAGCGCCGCCAACCAGAAGGAAAGCTGATATCCCTGCGGGGTGCGTGCCAGGACGATCTCCCGCAGCTTCTCGCGCTGGAAACGCAACTCATCCTCCGCTTGCAGCGTCAGCTGGAAACGCATGCGCCCGTCCAGGGTATACATCGAGAGCAGGCCATCCTTGAGACTGAGGGTGTGCCGATCGAAATAGACTGGGGCGCTCGGCAGAAACTGCAGCAGAGGCAAGGGGCGATCCGGATGAGCGGCGACGTTGAACGGGCTATTGGGATGTTGCAGGATCAGACGGCATGTACGCGAGACCGAATAGATCGCGTTGCAGACCATCTGCGACCCCACCTGAGGAAAACGCTGACGCAGGTCGTGGTAGGTGATGTGGTGCAGGGCCACCCGGTTCCAGCATCGGGTCTGCTGCACCACCGGCGCCAGCGCATTGCACAGTTCGGCGAACGCCACCTGCAAAGCCTGCAGGCGTGCCGTTTGCTCGGGCGTGGTGGTGAGGAGAATATGCAGCGGGGAATTCATATAGGAGATGTTATCACAATCTCCTATATGAAAACATGTCTCTGGAAAATATAATGTGAAAGTCCCTTGACGCTCACGAAACCTGACCCTTTTTCGCGCAGCAGAAGTGATCCGGTCACTGCGCAAGGTTAGGCAGGTTAAACCTCGGCTAGGCTGTCCCGCCGACCGTCAATCCGTCGATGCGCAGGGTCGGCTGGCCGACGCCTACCGGTACGCTCTGCCCATCCTTGCCGCAAGTTCCGACGCCGGGATCGAGACGCATGCCGTTGCCGATCATCGACACCTGATGCATCGCTTCCGGACCGCTGCCGATCAGGGTCGCCCCTTTGATCGGCGAGCCCAACTTGCCGTCTTCGATCAGGTAGGCCTCGGACATCGAGAAAACAAACTTGCCGTTGGTGATATCCACCTGCCCACCACCGAAATTGACCGCATAAATGCCCTTCTTGACCGATTGGATGATTTCTTCGACGCTCTTGTCGCCATTCAACATCGTGGTGTTGGTCATGCGTGGCAGTGGCAGGTGCGCAAACGACTCGCGGCGACCATTGCCCGTCGGGGAAACTCCCATCAGCCGGGCGTTGAGACTATCCTGCATGTAGCCCTTGAGGATGCCGTCTTCGATCAATACCGTACGTTGGGTGGGATTCCCCTCATCGTCGATGTTCAGCGAACCACGCCGTTCGGCAATCGTGCCGTCATCGATGACGGTGACTCCCGGAGAGGCAACGCGGCTGCCGATGCGGCCGGCAAAGGTCGAACTGCCCTTGCGGTTGAAATCACCCTCCAGACCATGCCCCACTGCCTCGTGCAGGAGGATGCCAGGCCAGCCGGAGCCCAGGACAACGGTCATCGTACCCGCCGGCGCCGGGCGAGCGACGAGATTGGTCACCGCCTGATGCACGGCTTCGCGTGCATAACCCTGCAATAGGGCATCACTGAAAAAGCCGTAATCGGTGCGTCCGCCGCCACCCGCCGATCCCTGTTCGCGCTGGCCGGCTGCTTCGACGATGACCGTCAGCGAGACCCGTACCAGCGGTCGAATGTCGGCCGCCAGCCGGCCGTCGCTACCGGCAACCAGGACCACCTCGTATTCGCCGGCGAGATGCGCCATCACCTGCGTCACTCGCGGGTCCTCGGCGCGCGCCAGTGCCTCCAGGCGTTCGAGCAACTTGACCTTGCTGGCCGCGTCGAGCGAAGCGAGCGGATCCTGCGGCACGTACAGGCGATGCCCGCTGCTCCTCTTGAGCGCTGGTACTCGCCGTTCCTGCCCGGCCGTGGCAATCGCCCGAACCGCCGCAGCCGCATCGCCGAGGGCCTGGACGCTGATATCGTCCGAGTAGGCAAAAGCCGTTTTCTCACCCGACAGGGCGCGTACGCCGACGCCCTCGTCGATGCTGAAACTGCCGGCCTTGACGATTCCTTCCTCGAGGCTCCAGGCCTCGGAGCGGCTGTACTGGAAATAGAGGTCGGCATAATCGACCCGGTGCGCCATGATTTTGCCGAATACCCTTGTCAGGTCTGCGACGTCAAGACCATAGGGTGTGAGCAGGGTTTTTTTGGCCTGCGCGAGCAGGGTTTGAGCGTTTTCGTTCATTGATTTTCCATGGTTGCTGCCGTTTGGGTGCCGCTTACATGACACGGTGCCCGAGCGCCGGCAGACTGGTGCGGACTTCGGCGAGGCGGGCTCGTTCAAGGTCCGCGATGACGATTCCTGGTCCTTTCAGCTTGCGGTCGAGGATATTCCCCCAGGGATCGATGAGCATGCTGTTGCCGTGCGTCTCGCGCCCGTTCTCATGACGACCGCCCTGTGCCACGGCCAGCACATAACACTGATTCTCGATCGCCCGCGCCCGTAGCAGAATCTCCCAATGCGCTCGCCCGGTGGTCTCGGTAAAGGCTGCCGGAATCACCAGCAATTCTGTGACACCAAAAGCACGATAAAGCTCCGGAAATCTGAGGTCGTAGCAGATCGACAGGCCGACCCGACCAAAAGGTATGCTGAAGGACACCGGCTGACGACCGGCTTCGATCGTCGCCCGTTCGTCGTAGTGCTCGGTACCCTGCCGAAAGCCGAACAGGTGGATCTTGTCGTAGCGCGCGGCGCGCTGGCCTCGCGGATTGTAGACCAGACTCGAATTGAGGACCTTGTCGGGATGCTCGGTCCACAGCGGCAGCGAGCCGCCGATCAACCAGACCCCGTGTTCGCGGGCTTTTGCCGCAAGAAAGTCCTGGATTGGCCCATGCCCATCGACTTCCCGCAGCCTGACTTTGTCGTCGTCACGCATGCCCATGATCGCGAAGTACTCGGGCAGCGCGAGCAATTCGGCGCCCTGCGCAACGGCCTCGTCGATGAGGCCAGTGGCAGTGCGCAGGTTCTCGTCGACGCGCGGCGTCGAAACCATTTGCAGCGCAGCGGCCCGCAGTGTCGGGACCGCTGCTGGGTCGGCTGGCAGATCACTGATGCGTGGGTTCATTGCGTACTCCGGTCGGGGTTGGCGGGGACTGGCAGATCAGGGGTAGGTACCGGGGTCGCCGAACGGGAGATCTTCTGCACCTTGGGGTCGTCCCATTTGCCGGTTACCAGATAGTCGAAAGCAAAGACCTTGTTGAGAGGCCCCTGCAGGATTTTATCTGCCAGCAGCGTGGCAATGCCGGCCAGCGGATTGATCACCGCAACCCCCAGGGCGGCGCTGCTGCCAAGTTCGGGCTGGACGGTTACCTTGAGATGTTGCGTTTCATTTTTCAGTTCGTCATCGCCACGCATCACCACGTGCGCCGCCGGGCCATCGATTTGCAGGCGCTGGGTGTGCATCAGCCCGCTGCTGACCGTCATTTTGCCGTGAATGCTGTCGAAAGCGAAACCGTCGCTGAAGATATCACCAAAATCAAAGCTCAGACGACGCGGCAGGCCTTGCAGACTGATCAGGCCGAGCAGCTTGCCGGCGCCGGGGTCGAGCTTCAGAAACTGACCCTTGCTGGCATCGAGCTGCATGTCGCCGCTCAGCGTCGCGTAGTCCAGTCGATCCGGGGCACCGTTCCAGCCGATTTTTCCCTGCATGGTCGCGCTACCGGCACGCACGGCACCGGCGTAGCCCAGCCGGTCGAGCAACTTGCCGACATCGCTGCACTCCAGTGTGAAATCGAGTTGCGTGCGGTTGGCCGCGCTGATCTGCCACTGTCCGCTGCCGGACAGCCTGGCATGGGGGTTGAGTAATTCGATCTTGTCGAGCCGCCAGATCCCGCCATCATTGTGTGCCTGCACATCGAGGCGCCCGAAGCGATGATCGCCGACGGTGAAGTCATCGACCACGATGTCTAGGGCGGGCAAATTCTTGATCGCCTCGCCGGGTTCTGCATCCTTGCTCACCTTCTCTGGACGTCGCCATTTCTTGAACTGCGCCTTCAACTTGCCGGTGCCCGATCCGTCCCAGACAAAACTGCCCACTGCCTGATCCGACTGTACCGTACCCCGCCATTGTGAAGTCGCTCCCAATACCCCCAAGCTGACCCGGGTGTAGGAGGCGCCGAGCAGGATCACTTCGTCCGCCTTGAGATCGACCGAGACCGGCAAGCCGGAAGCGGAACCCACCTCCTTGCCGCTGCTCTGCAGCAGCTCTTGCCAGTAGCCGACATCGAGCGTCGGGACGCTGATCCCGATGTTGAATCCACGTTCCGGCAATGACGCCAATGGCCGCCCAATCATGATCGCCGCTCGTTCCGGAATAGCCTCGTCGCCCTGCTTGCGGCGGACCATTTGCATACCGAACACATTGCCGATGCTTGCGCGCAACTGCTCGCGGCGTATCGCTTCGGTAGCACGCATGGTGCCTGTCGGCAGCGGTGTCGTCTCGAAATGCAGGGCCAGATTTTCGCCGGCGCTCTTGCCGAGTGGCGCTGGCAGCGTGGATGCGACGCCGACCAGATTTGAGTCCAGCAGCAGTTCGACATCGCGCTTGCGGACCCGCAACTCGGCACGGTAGGCGGTGCTTCCGGACAGCTTGTCGAGCATCGCTAATTCCGTGCGTCGCCGCAAGTCGTCCACGGCCAGCGTGCCTTCGGCAATCACCAGCACCTTGCCGTCCTGCGATCCTCCGGTAATCCTGACCTGGCCACCGAACAGCTGGGCGTTGATCTCCGGTACGCGCAGGGTTTTTTCGGAGAACTGCAGGCTACCATTTACCTGCCGCAGAGGTGGCAGCGATGGATCGACATTCACCTCGTTGGCCAGCAGGGTGTAGGTCCCGTCAATCCGGGATTCCGCGAGCCGTGCCTCCGCCAGAGGAATCTCCAGCGCAATATTCAGGTGACCCTTGCCACTGGCACTCATGGAGTCGGTGAAGTGGTCGATCTGGTTCGCCACCGGACTCTGCCTGATGAACTTGAGAAATTCCGAAGTCTCTCCGTCGGCGCGCCCCTTCACCTTGAGGGTCGATACCGGCGCATCGAAGTCGGGAATCTCGGCACGTGTCTCGGTCAATCGGGCACCGAGAATCGTGCCGCGCCGCGCCATCACCAGCATTCCGGTCCCCTCGAAGCGAAGATCAGCATCGATTCCGCTGATCACCGGCCAGCCGGTACCGTAATCCAGCGTCACTCCCTGCGCCTTGACGGTGACCAGAAACTGGCCCTGCTTGCGGTCGAGAAACGGAAAATTCGCCAGATCGCCCTTCAGGATGAGCTTGGCTTCGCTTGCTGCCCCGGCCTTGAGGGCATCACGCAGCCAGTGACGTGCATCGACATTGATCGCCGCTGGCAGGTAGCGCCAGACGGCGCGCGCGTCGGCGCGGCTGAGGGTTGCCGTCAGGTCGATGCTGCCGGGCCCTTCAGCGTGCTTGCGGTAGCTCCCCTGTGCAATACCGGCTGCGTCGGGTCCGGCAAACTCGGCGCGCGCCAACTCGGCATCGAGCCTGCCCTTGCTGATTTTCCATTTGGCCTGTGCATTCAAGGTGTCGAGTGCGATCGATGATTCGGGAAAAACATCGGGCAGTTCGATGCTCACCTGCTGCGAACGCAACTGCACGGCACCACCCTGCTCGCTGGCCTCGAACGAGCCGGACAAGCCTGTGACGCCGAGGAAATGGCCAGCGGGTTTGAGTGCCAGACCATCAAAACGGCTTTTCAGCGAATAAGTCCGCAGGCCCTCGGCGTCACCCTGCCAACTGGCACGCAGATCACTGAGGCGGCCGCGTGGTGCGAAATCGTTCAGCAACTTCCTTGACCCTGCGTCGAGCGGCAGATAGGCTGCCAGTTTGGCGAGCGGACCCAGTTCCAGTGTGCCGGCCGTGGCACTACCACGCAGCGCGCTGCCGGTGGCGGCTGGGCGCTGCCACTCGACGTGAAAATCGGTCGGTTCGATATGAATGGCCGCTGCCGGGGAATCGCCTTCGATAGCGCGCGTCAGCAGTTCGATGCGACGCCCATCCAAGCTGATCCCGGTCGCTGCAAAGCGCGCGCCAATGCGACCGGACATGTGCTCGAGTTCGAGTGCCGGCAGATCCGTTGCCAGGCGCAGATTGACCTCGTTGAGAGAAAGGTCCGCCGTCAGTTCCTGCAGACTACCCGCAGCAAAGCCTGCCCAGGCGCGCACGGCGCCGCGGCCATATGGCAAGGCCAGTGGATAATCGATCCAGGTTCGCCAGACGGCCAGATCAGCATAGTCGATCTGGGCGAAGAGCTGACCTTTCCAGGAAGCCAGGTGCGCGCTATCCTTGCCTTGAAAATCGCCGCGCAGGTCGATCCTTGACGCCAGTTCGGCTGCTGGCAGGGCAGTCAGGCCGAAGCGGTGCTGGCGCCCATTGTTGTCGAGAGAGAGGTTCACGTCTTCGAGAATCAGCGGTGGCGCATCGCGCTGCGCGTCCTCCCAGACCACTGTTGCGCCGTTGATGCGAATTCGCTTCTGGGCCAGCACCCAGTCTGCGAAACCGCTGTCGCTGTCCGGTTCAGCAATCGCAATTCCCGCGACAAACAAACGCCCGTCGCCATCGCGCCGCAGATGCAGCTTCGGCTCGGTGATCCGCAACAGGCGCAGCCGCAACTGCCGACGTGGCAGCGACGACCACGAGAGAATGCTCTCGACGCGAGTAAAGCTCAGTGCCGGTTGTCCCAGCGCATCGGCAATACGCACATCGGAGAGGATCAGGTCGGGGTTGATTCCCTGCCAGCTGGCCTCGATGCGTCCAATGCCGACCGACAGGCCAAGCACCTGGCTGAGCTGGCGCTCGATTGCCGGCCGATAACTCTCGATGTTCGGCAGGATCAGATAGCGCAGCGCCAGAACCAGCAGCACAAAAGCAAAATACAGCAGCCACAAGGCACGCACCGTGATACGCCCCAGCAAACGCAGCTTCGGGTGCGAGATCACTGGCAGCAGAAAATGCAGGCGATGGTAGACCGCCGGGCGCAGTTCGTCCTGATGCATCAGATGCGGCCGGCGCAGCGAGACTTTTGCATACAGTCGGTGGGCGTCACTAGAATGTCGGGGTACCTGGTCAGACAACCCGTGATTGTAACGGCTTTGCCGTGCCTGATCAGTGTCGGTAGTGCCGGACCGGCCGGCAACCCCCTGCGAGAGAAGAATGGACACCATCAGCAATCATCCCACCGGCGCCAGCGTACTGGCACCACCCTGGCAGGCGGCGCAGACGCACAGCCGCTACCTGCGCGATCTGCTCGCCGTCCGCCCGGAGATCGCCAACTGGCTCAAGGAACACGCCACCTCGCCACTCACCGCCCGGCAAATGACCGACTTTCTTGCCTCCGCCGCACCGAACAGCGACGAGAGCCTCAAACGCGCCCTGCGCCAGTTGCGCCAGCGCGTGATGGCGACGCTGATCGTCCGCGACATCGGCGGTGTGGCACCCTTGAGCGAAGTCGTCGAAAGCATGACCCAGCTCGCCGATGTCACCACCAACTTCGCGCTCGGCTTCGTGCATCGGCAATTGTGCGAGCTGTTCGGCGAACCGCTCGACAGCCATGGTGAGGCTCAGCGGCTGCTGGTTGTCGGCATGGGGAAACTCGGCGGACGTGAACTCAACGTCTCGTCCGACGTCGATTACATCTTCGTCTACCCCGAGGAAGGACAGACCGCGGGCGGTCAGCGACGCATTGACAACTACGATTTTTTCCTGCGCCTCGGCAAGCGACTGATCGGCACCCTCGGAGATCTCACCGGAGACGGTCAGGTATTCCGCGTCGACATGCGCCTGCGCCCCAACGGCGACTCCGGGCCGCTGGTCGGCTCGCTCGGTTCGCTCGAAAACTATTTCATTACGCAAGGCCGCGAATGGGAACGCTACGCCTGGATCAAGGCCAGGGTCATGAATGAAGGCGTCAATCTGCAGCAAGAATGGCGCCAGGCGTTGCAGGACAGCGTACGCCCCTTCGTCTTTCGCAAGTACCTCGATTTCGGCGCCATCAACGCGATGCGCGATCTGCACGCACAGATTCGTCGCGAGGTGGCCAGAAAGGACATGGCCGAGCACATCAAACTGGGTCCTGGCGGCATCCGCGAGATCGAATTCATGGCGCAGGTCTTTCAACTGATTCGCGGCGGCCGCGAGCCGGCCCTGCAGATCCGGCCGACCTTGCAGGTCCTCGCGCTGCTCGCCGAACGTCAGTTATTACCGGTCGAGACCGAGCGGGAACTGGCGGCTGCCTACATGTTTCTGCGCCGTCTCGAGCACCGTCTGCAGTATGTGCGTGACGCCCAGACGCACCGGCTGCCGAGTACCGAAGCAGATCGCCTGCAGATCGCCGAGTCGATGGGGTTTGCCGACTGGCCGGCCTTCATGGCGACTCTCGACGCCCATCGCGCAACCGTTGGCCGGCACTTCGAGCTGGTCTTTTCGGAACCTGAAGAGGGCCGACACCCGCTGGCCGGAATCTGGGAGGAGGCAATGGCTGGCGACGAGTCCATCGAATGTCTGTCAAATCTGGGGTTTCGCGCGCCGCAGGCGCTGCTGCAACGTCTGCAGAGCTTTCGTCAGAGCGGCCGCTACCTGCAACTGCCGGCGAGCAATCGCGATCGCCTCGACGCCCTCGGCCCACGCTTGCTCGATGCCGCTGCAGCGACGACGACGCCTGACGCCACCTGGCAGCGCGGCCTCGATTTCCTGGATACGATCAGCCGTCGCGGCGCTTACCTGGCTCTCCTGCAGCAGTATCCACAGGCGCTGAGGAAACTCGCCGAACTGATCGGCAGTTCAGCATGGGCTGCCGATTACCTGACCCGTCACCCGATCCTGCTCGACGAACTGCTCGATTCGCGCATTTTCGATGTCAGCACCGACTGGCAGCGCTTCCGGCAGGATCTGCAGGCGCGCCTAACGCAGCACGTCGGCGACGTCGAGCGCGAAATGGACATCCTGCGCGAAGCCCATCACGCACAGGTCTTTCACTTCCTGGCCCAGGACATCGCTGGTCTGCACAGCGTCGAACACCTCGCCGACCGGCTCAGCGAGCTTGCCGACATCATGGTACAGACGACGCTGGAGCTCTGCTGGCAAACGCTGCGGCAGCGACATCCGCATCCCGAGCGGCGACCGCGCTTCGCGGTCATCGCCTACGGCAAGCTCGGTGGCAAGGAACTTGGCTTCGCTTCGGATCTCGACCTGGTCTATCTGCACGACGATCCGGAACCCGACATCGGCGAACTTTACGCGCGTCTGGGGCAGCGCATGAGTACGTGGATGTCAACCCAGACGCCGGCCGGCATGCTCTTCGAAGTTGATCTGCGTCTGCGCCCCAACGGCGATTCGGGAATGCTCGTCTGTCCGATCGAAGCCTTTCGCGACTATCAGTTGCAGCATGCCTGGCCCTGGGAACACCAGGCACTGACGCGCGCCCGCTTCTGCGCCGGTGACCCGGCGGTCGGCGCACAGTTCGAAGCCATCCGGATAGAGATCCTGCGGCAGCCGCGCGATCTCGCCACCCTGCGTGACGAAGTCCTGGGCATGCGCAAGCGCATGCTCGATCAACACGCCTCGCGCAGTGAAGAAGACTTCGACATCAAACATGATCGCGGCGGTCTGATCGATGTGGAGTTCGTCGTCCAGTATCTGGTTCTCGGCCATGCGCACAAGCACGCCCGACTTTGCGGCAACCTGGGCAACATCGCACTGCTCGGAATTGCCGCCGAACTCGAGCTGATCCCGGTCGAACTCGCCGCACCGGTGCAGAGTGCTTACCGCGAGTTTCGCCGCATGCAGCACGCCTTGCGGCTCAATGCCAAGCGTCGGGCGCGCGTCGAACGCAGTTCGGTCAGTCGCCGCATCGAAGCCGTTCGCGCACTCTGGGAGCGGGTATTCGCCACGCCGTGAACAGCGCGCTTGGCATCCTGATCCGTGGTTGCAAGAAAACTGATGGGTATCAAGGCGCAGGGCAGATCAACGCAGCGGTGGGGGCGGCGGAGTGCCAAGCGGTGGCGGTGTCGATTGGCGCACCCACCGTTCAAAGGCTCACGCGCCACGAATGACTGGGAACTGTGGGACAGGATCGACATCAGACACTGTGTTGCCGCCGGCAGTTTCTGGTACGCTTCTGGCGAAAGAACCGGAGGCGTCAATAACCAACCTGAATCAGGGTGCGATCATGCCACAATTTCCACAAAGCGCCATTGGCAACCTGGCCGACCTGGAGGAAGGGCAGATCGCGCTCTCGGGTTTTGTCGTTCAACATGACAAAGGCTTGTATGTTCGGCTCTCGCGACTCGAATCGGCGACGGCTTTTGCCGACTTCGTCAATCGCGTGATCGCGACAGGCCTGTACTTCCGGGGGCTTGATTACCCGCAGTTCCTTGCCCTGCTTTTCGACAATCCCATCGGTAGTCGCGACGATGCCGGCAAGGAAGTTTTTCTGGCTGCCGACATCACGAGTTTCCGACCGGAACGTCAGGCGCTCTACAAAGCTTGCCGGCTGGAGAGCGGCGAGGCGGCCTATCTGTTCGAACCACTGTATTGCGAAGAGGAGAGTGATTCGGAACTGCTCGATCAGGGCGACCATCCTGCGTGTTCTGCCAAGGGGCAGCAGCGCTTCGAGACACGCATTTTCCTCGACATCGATGAATTCATCGCCGCTGCGTGGGCGAAGGGAGTGCGTTTCGGGATCGATGTCGCGGCGGTGCGCGAAGGCATCGAGCTCGACAAGCCGGAACTGCGGGTGGTCGCTCGTGACCGGCCATACGTCCCCGGCAAGGATGCCGAAATCGTCGAGCTGGCTCCCGGGTTGCACCGCAATAACGCACCGCGGCGGCTGCTTGGCGACCGGGTCGATCTGTGTCAGTTCGAGACGCGTTACCCTCAGGTCGCCGCCGGTCTCCGTCTGATAAAAAAAATCCCGCGCCAGGCCGGCGTGGACGGGCGTGACATTTCCGGCATTGCGCTGCCGGCATCGCAACCCAAGGATTTCGATCTGCAGAAGCTGGCTGGCCCCGGCACTCATGTCAGCCGGGAAAAGGATGGCGAATTCCTGCTGGCGTCGGTATGCGGCTTTCTCAATATCGATCTGCGCAGCAATCAGTTCTCCGTGACCGATAAAATCGTCAGTCATGAAGGGGTGAGCGTACGCACGACCGGCGACCTCCTGTTGACCGGCGAGGAGTATGAGCAGTACGGCGAGATCCAGGAGAAGCGCATCGTCCGCTGCCGCAGCATTACCGCTTACGCCGATGTTTTCGGCAACATCCTTTCCAGCGGTGGTCTCGTCTGCCTGAAACACAATCTGGTCGGCGGGAGCGCCAGCAACGATCAAGGGGACATCTTCGTCGAAGGACGGGCTTCCGGATCGACGCTGATTGCGCAACACGGCTGCATCAATGTGCAACGCGCAGACAACTGCTTGATCCTGGGTCGCCAGGTGGTCGTCGGGCAGGCGACCAACTGCGATATCGTTGCCGAAGAATTGACTGTCGAGGTTGCGGAAGCCTGTGCCCTTGCCGGCAGGAGCATGCACCTCGGCATCGCCCGTTCGCGCCGGGAACTTGAAAACGTATTGCTGGTGTTACTGCCCGACCTGTCGTCTTATGAGGCAAGGATCGCCGCCCTGCAACTGCAGCGTGCCTTGCTCGAGAAGGCGATTACCGAATCTCGTACCAGGATCGATGCCTTGCGTGGCGAGAAAGATGTGGCCAGATACCTGCTGGTCGGCGGCAAGTTGCGTCGCCATGAACTGACGCTGAACGCGGAACAGCAGTTGAGCTGGCGCCGACTCTCGGAACTGGTCGCACCGGCCCTGCGGACACTCTCGCAACTGTCTGATCTGGTCAAGGAAAAGGATGCGGAGTGGCATGCGCTGGAAGCACAAATCAACGAGGTCGTCGCTGCCCGAGATCAGTCCTGCAACGGTCTGGCCTGTACCGTCGAGCGTATCGAAGGGGAGACGCGCATCCGTGCCATGTTGGTCCGATTGGCTGATCCGCCGCTCACCGATCTGCCACACAAGGATTTGAAAGCGCGCCTGCGGAAAACCGATGCGGCGACCAAACGGCTTTTCAGCGGCTCGACCGGGCGCTTTTCCTGGGTTTACAGTTGATCACCAACGAACGATGATGTGGTCTGCCTGAGGCGTCGGTTCTTGCTCCGTGACTACTACTTTTACTGTGTGGACGAGGACTTTGGTCCGTTCTTCCTGAAGTTCTGCTCGTACTTTCCGTAGTCGAGACTGGCCGGGCTAACGGTCATGACTTTTCCAGACACCCCTGATCATGAAAGTCATGACCGTTTCCCTCCCTTGCAGGGCGCATTCCGGCTTGCCCGCCGGAATCGTTCGATGGGCGCAGAGCATGCTCTGCGAATTCCCCATCTCACCCCCCGACCCCTCCTACGCGAGGTGGGGGGGGAGGTTCGCGAGTCGCTGACGCGATTTTCACATTAACGTCGGAATCGACGGTCTGCATTGTTGAGCGGGCAGACCGGTGAGTTCGGGAACGTGACCGGCGTCCGGTCCCGGGTAGCCAGCACTCATAATTATGTATTTCGCCAAAAAAGCCAAGGCGTTCTGGTGTAGAATTCCTTGCCAGCTACGAAGCCTTGCCATGCTCGCAAATCCCCCCAGGACCATCGATGCCGCTGCCTCCATCCTCTGCCCAACGCACCCGCATGCATGTCCGCAACATTCAACTCGATGGTTACAAGCGGGATGATGCTCGCTGGGATATCGAGGCGCGACTGATCGACACCAAGGACCACGACTATCCGCTCTCGTCGGGTTTGCGGCAGCGTGGCGAAGCGGTGCACGACATGTGGGTGCGGGTGACCATCGACCATCAGATGAATGTTCTCGACGCCGTGGCCTGCACCGATGCCATGCCTTACATGGGCTACTGTGATCGGATCACCCCGGATTACGCGCAACTGGTCGGTCTCAATCTCTTTCATGGTTTTCGCACGGCAGTCAAGAATCTGTTCCGTGGCACGCGCGGTTGCTCGCATCTCAGCGAGCTGTTGATGTTCCTGCCGACCGCAGCGCTGCAGACTTTTGCCAGTGACGTACTCGATAACGACGATAGCGCGCACAAGCCCTATCAACTCGACCGTTGCCACGCACTGGAATCGCATTCGGACGCAGTACGGCGCTATTACCCGCGCTGGTACCGTGGCCAGAAGCCCGGGTAGGACGTCCTGCCTGTGGTTCGTTACGTTTCGCAACCTTAACTCAAGCAAGGAAAGCGCATGAAAATTCACGAATATCAGGGCAAGGAACTCCTGAAGAAATTCGGCGTCGTCGTTCCGCGCGGGGTGTTCTGTCCGACCGTCGATGATGCGGTCAAGGCAGCCGAAACCCTGGGGGGCAAGGTCTGGGTGGTGAAGGCCCAGATCCATGCGGGTGGTCGTGGCAAGGGCGGTGGCGTCAAGGTGGCCAAGTCGCTGGACGAGGTTCGCCAGTATGCCAGCCAGATCCTGGGCATGCAGCTCGTCACGCACCAGACCGGTCCGGAAGGCCAGAAAGTGCGCAGGCTGCTGATCGAAGAAGGCGCAGATATCCGTAAGGAGTATTACGTCGCTGCGCTGACCGACCGTGCGTCGCAGAAGGTGGCGATGATGGCATCCTCGGAAGGGGGCATGGATATCGAGGAAGTGGCCCACAAGACGCCCGAAAAAATCCTCAAGGTCTTCATTGACCCGGCGGACGGGCTGACCGACGCGCAGGCGACCGAACTGGCCACCGGCATTGGCGTTCCGGCCGAGTCCGTTGGCAAGGCGGTGGCGACGCTCAAGGGCCTCTACCAGTGCTACATGGAAACCGACGCCTCGCTGGCCGAAATCAACCCGCTGATCCTCGAAGGTAACGGCGACATCAAGGCCCTTGACGCCAAGTTCAACTTCGACTCCAACGCCCTCTATCGACAGGCCGAGATCGTCGCTTACCGCGACCTGGACGAAGAGGATCCCGACGAAGTCGAAGCATCCAAGTTTGACCTCTCGTATATCTCGCTCGACGGCAATATCGGCTGCCTGGTCAATGGCGCTGGCCTCGCCATGGCGACCATGGATACCATCAAGCTGTTCGGCGCCGAGCCGGCCAACTTCCTCGACGTCGGCGGCGGTGCAACCACCGAGAAAGTGACCGAAGCCTTCCAGATCATGCTCCGAAATCCCAAGGTCAAGGGAATTCTGGTGAACATCTTCGGCGGCATCATGCGCTGCGACACGATCGCCACGGGCGTCGTGGCAGCAGCCAGGGAAACGCATCTATCGGTGCCGCTGGTGGTCCGCATGAAGGGGACCAACGAGGACATCGGCAAGAAGATCCTCAGCGATTCGGGTCTGCCGATCATCACTGCGGATTCAATGGCTGATGCCGCCACCAAGATCGTTGCTGCGGTCAGTTAAGGAGCCACCATGTCGATTCTGATTAACAAAGATACCAAGATCATCACCCAGGGCATTACCGGCAAGACCGGGCAGTTCCATACCGAGAAGTGCCAGGAATACGCCAACGGCAAGAACTGCTTCGTCGCCGGCGTGAACCCCAAGAAAGCCGGCGAGAGTATTTTCGGCATTCCGATCTATGGCTCGGTCAAGGAAGCTGCTGCCCAGACCGGCGCGACCGTCTCGGTAATCTACGTGCCGCCGCCAGGCGCTGCCGCAGCGATCTGGGAAGCGGTCGAAGCGGACCTCGATCTGGTCGTCTGTATTACCGAAGGTATCCCGGTGCGCGACATGCTGATCGTGCGCAACAAGATGCTCAAAAAGGAAGCCGCCGGCGGCAAGAAGACGCTGCTGCTCGGGCCGAACTGCCCCGGACTGATCACTCCGGATGAAGTCAAGATCGGCATCATGCCTGGTCACATTCATCGCAAGGGGCGCATCGGCGTGGTTTCACGCTCAGGCACGCTGACCTACGAAGCGGTTGGGCAGTTGACCGAAATCGGTCTCGGCCAGTCGTCCGCGGTGGGTACCGGTGGTGACCCGATCAATGGCCTCAAGCACATCGACATCATGCGCCTGTTCAACGACGATCCGGATACCGACGCGGTGATCATGATCGGTGAAATCGGCGGTCCTGATGAAGCCGACGCCGCTGTATGGTGTAAGGCGAACATGAAGAAACCGATCGTCGGCTTCATTGCCGGCGTGACCGCTCCGGCGGGCAAGCGCATGGGCCACGCAGGTGCGCTGATTTCGGGCGGTGCGGATACCGCTGATGCCAAACTCGCGATCATGGAAGAGTGTGGCTTCAAGGTGACGCGTGATCCATCGGTAATGGGCAAACTGATCCAGTCGCTGATTTAGGGCGCCTGTGCTTGCCTGAAGTTCCGGCAAAAAGGGCAGACTCCGGTCTGCCTTTTTTTGTTTGTACTGGGACTGTGATATTTGTCGGTAAAATCGCCACTGCAAGCTGTAAGCTGCTTGCGGCGGAGAGCCCGCACTGATCGTTTGATCCGAGGTTCCGGATTGGAGGCAACGATGCCACTGTTTCTGAGTGAAGAAGATGTTGAAAAACTGCTGACCATGCCGCTGGCGCTTGCGGCAGTCGAGGCTGCACACCTGGATCTCGCGTCGATGCAGGCCTGCGATGTGCCCCGGCAGCGAACGCGTCTGCCACAGACGACGCTGCATATCCTGCAAGGGGCATTGCCGCAGCTCGACGCCATCGGGTACAAGGCCTACACCAGCAACCGCTCAGGTGTGCGCTTCCTGGTCCACCTGTATCGTGCGTCAGACGGCAGCCTGCGGGCTGTACTGGAAGCCGATCGTCTGGGCATGATGCGTACTGGCGCGGCATCCGGCGTCGCGACGCGCTGGCTGGCCAGACCCGATGCCCGTGTGGCGGGCGTGTTTGGTGCCGGCTGGCAGGCGGAAGGGCAGATCGAGGCGATCGCGGCGGTGCGTCCGCTGCAACGGGTGAAGGTCTATGCACGCCATGCCGGACGCCTGGCGGCCTTTTGTACCAAGATGTCCGAACGTCTTGCGCTCGAGGTGATCGCGGCGGCTTCACCGGAAGAGGTGGTGCGTGGCAGTGATATCGTGAGCACGGTGACCACTTCGGCGACACCGTTGTTCAATGGCGAATGGCTTGCGCCGGGAACGCACATCAATGCTGCCGGATCGAATTCACTGATCCGCCGGGAGCTTGGCGAGGACGTCCTCAAACGTTGCTCGCCGATCGTCGTCGATAGCCTTGCAACGGCGCTGTGTGAGGCGGGTGATCTACTGCCACTGCTGGAAAAAGGGCGCCTGCAGGCTCGTCAGCTCATCGAACTCGGCGACGTCATTTGCGGTCGGCAGACAGGGCGTTCGACGCCTGAAGAAATTACCCTGTTCGAGTCGCAGGGCATGGCTGTCCAGGATCTGGCGCTTGCCGTACGCCTTGAGGCGCTGGCACGTGAGCGCGGTCTCGGTGTCGAATTGCCTTATGGCGGGTAGTATGGACCCCTGTCGCCATGCTTGAGGATGGCCTGCAGATTGCCTCCGGGCTTGCTGATCAGTGATGGGAGAGGATGTGACAAACACTCTTTTGGGGGCGCTGGAAATCGCCTTCCGTACCGACCCCGGATTGGTCAGGGGGACAAATGAAGATTCAGTGTTTGCCGATGCCGATCAAGGGTTGGTGATCCTGGCCGATGGGATGGGGGGGTACAATGCCGGAGAAGTCGCCAGCAGCATGGCGACGAAGCTCCTGTCGGCCAGGCTGGCAGCGGCTTTCAAGGCGACTGCCGCGTACCAGACTGACAGCCGCAGCGGACAGATGTTTGCACATCGTTGCCTCAAGGAACAGATCGAGGCGGTGAACTTTGCGATCTATCAGGCGTCGGAAAGTCAGTCGAAGTTCGGCGGGATGGGCACCACGCTTGTCGCTGCCGTATTTTGCGATGATCAGGTGGTCGTCGCACATATTGGCGACTCGCGACTGTATCGTCTGCGGGGCGAAGAATTCATGGCCATGACCCATGACCACTCCGTCCTGCAGGAGCAAATTGATAGTGGCCTGATTTCGGCTGCAGACGCACGTTATTCGTTGCAACGGAACCTGGTGACGCGTGCTGTCGGCGTCGATTCAGAGGTCGAAGCCGAGATCCATGTTCACCCGGTGCGGCCAGGGGATGTGTACCTGTTATGTTCCGATGGTCTCTACGACCTGGTCGAAGATGTGGAAATTCATTATGCCCTGGAGATGTTCTCCGTCAATCTTGATCTTTCTGCCGCGCAACTGATCCAGATGGCCAACGACAATGGTGGGAGCGACAATATCTCGGTGGTTGTGATCAAGGTTTTGCATGCGTTTCCGGCCGCCAAAAGGGGTTGGTCCAGACTCTGGTCATGGCGCAATTAAGGACGATGAAGGCGATGGCAAAGCTCATACTCAGCATGGATGGTCTGGTTCTGAAGGAAATCCCGCTGCTCAAGGAGCGGGTGAGCATCGGCCGCAAGGCACATAATGACATTCAGATCGACAATATGGCGATCAGCGGTGAACATGCGGCGGTGGTGACCATTCTCAACGATTCTTTTCTTGAGGATCTCAACAGCACCAACGGAACGTTGGTCAACGGTCAGCCGGTCAAGAAGCATTTCCTGAAGGATAACGATGTCATCGAGCTTGGCAAGTACAAGATGAAGTACATCGTCGATCCGCTCGCACCGAACGAGGTTTCACCCTATGACCAGACCACACAGCCGCCGCGGTCGGCACCTGTGCAAAATGTTTCGAGGGTCGCTGATGCGACGACTTCTGCCAGTGCATCGCAGCCTGCTCCGTCGGCACCCGCCGCCGCCTCGGCGGTCATTCAGTTGCTCAGTGGTTCGAATGCCGGCCATCAATTGCAACTGACCAAGACTTTGACGACTCTCGGCAAACCTGGTCAGGTGGCGGTGATTGCCAGACGACCGAACGGCTACTTCCTGACCCACGTCGAGGGGGCATTCCCGATGTTGAACGGCCGTGCTGTTGACGCCCAGGCTCGTCATCTGAAGGACCATGACCTGATCGAGATTGCCGGGGTGAAGATGGAATTCTTCCTCAAGCAGTGATGGGCAATCGTGTTCTCTTCGGGCCAAGCAGCACGGCTTTCTTTCCTACCATAACGGGCAGATTCGGTAAGCAGATGAATCCGGTGACTCCACCATGAGAGTCAGGGTTCTCGGCTGTAGCGGAGGCATTGGCGGACATCTTCGGCGCACCACGGCGATGCTCGTCGACAATGATCTGCTCATCGATGCAGGGACGGGCGTCGCTGATTTGTCGCTTGCTGAACTGGCGCTCATCGACCATGTTTTCCTGACTCACTCGCACCTCGATCACATCGCCTCGCTGCCGCTGCTGATCGATTCGGTCAGCGACTTGCGCGACAAGCCGCTAACGGTCTACGCGACGGCTGCGACACTCGACATCATCGGCAGGCATATCTTCAACTGGGCAATCTGGCCAGATTTCAGCGTGATCCCGAGCCGCGAGAAAGCCATTATGCGCTTCCAGTCCATCTGCCTCGGGCAGTCGGTGCGGCTTGGTGAGAGAACGATTACGGCGCTTCCTGCAGAGCACACGGTTCCCGCAGTGGGCTATCAGCTCGACTCGGGGCTGGGCAGCCTGGTCTTTACCGGCGATACGACCGCCAATGATGCCTTCTGGCCGGTGGTCAATCGTATTGCCAACCTGCGCTATTTGCTGATTGAAACGGCTTTTCCGAACCGCGATCAGATGCTTGCCGAAATCTCCAAGCACCTCTGTCCGAAGATGCTGGCGAATGAACTGAAGAAGCTGTCAATCCCTGCAGAAATCTATATCAGTCATTTGAAACCCAGTCAGATCGAGCTGACAATGGCTGAAATCCAGGCCTGCGCCGGTGACTTCAAACCGAGGATGTTGCAGAACAATCAGGTTTTCGAGTTCTGATGAAATCACGAAAAAGTATGCACCTATACATCAGCGTTTGATGGCAAACATCCACACTTGGACTGGATGCTCCGATGCGAAGGGCCGCGAACTCGTTCATTGTGTAGTAAAACTGTCGGGAATTTTTACACTGCACACAATAGATGCGGGCTTGTGGACTTCAAGTCATTGGTTTTATGTGAAAAATTTTTTTGGCACACTATGTGCTTGCTTTTTCACCGTCCGACCATTGCTGCATTGGTGCCGGCGAAACCAGGGGTATCACGTTCACGTAATTCTCATCCCGATTGGGGGGAACCCGTCGAAATTGCGGTACACGTACACGGAGGTTACAGATGACTAAAACAGGAATATTGCTGGCCGGGATGGCGCTTTCAATGGCGCCTCTCGCCGAAGCGGTGGTCATTCGCTCGGCAGTGACCACCGGTGGCGCCGCAGATCCCACCTTCAACGCGCTCATCAGCTCATTCCGGAGCGTTCTGGTCGGTGCAGGTATTGCAGGGCTGATCGCTTTGCGGCGGCGCCGCTCGGCGTAGGGCGGTTCGATACCCTGACGGCCATGACTGTTACCAGGGCCGTTGTATGTGGAAATCAATCCTCGCCATCGCCGTTGGATCTGCGCTCGGCGCATTATTGCGCTGGCAACTCGGGATCAAGCTCAATGCTCTTTTTCCGACCATTCCACCCGGAACGCTGGCTGCGAATCTGATCGGTGCCTACGTGATCGGCCTGGCGATCGCCTTCTTCGCCTCGTTCTCGGCGCTTTCCCCGGAATGGCGCTTGTTGGTGATTACCGGTTTCTGCGGCGGGTTGACCACATTTTCGACTTTTTCCGCCGAACTGGCGACGCTGTTGCAGCAGGGGCGTGTGTTGTGGGCCCTCGGTATTGTCGCGGCGCACGTCGTGGGCTCGGTGCTGATGACTTTTGCCGGCATTGCCACCATCGTCTGGGCGAGGAATTCGGCCTAACGGTCATGACTTCTCCAGGCACCCCCGATCATGAAAGTCATGACCGTTTTCCTCCCTTGCAGGGCGCATTCCGGTTTGCACGCCGGAATCGCTCGATGGGCACGGAGCAGAATCCCCCATCTCGCCCCCGACCCCTCTTCTGCTTGTGGGCGAGGGCAGGATTCGTGAGTCGCTGATGCGACTTTCACATGAATGCTGCCAGTCCGCAGTGGAAATGGCGTGACGAAGAGGATTCAAGGAGAAGGAGACAAGGATGGAAGGCTCATTTCTGAGATTCTATGTCAGCGAAAGGGAGGAACTTCACGGCGTTCGGCTCTGGGAGTGGCTGCTCGAGCGAGGCAATCAACTCGGAATCCGGGGCGGTTCGGCGTTTCGGTCGATTGGCGGTTTCGGACGACGCCATGCCCTGCATGAAGATCATTTCTTCGAATTGGCGGGAAGCGGCGGTATCGAGGTCGAGTTCGTGGTCACCGAGGAAGAAGGGCAACGTCTGCTCGATCTGATTCGCCAGGAAAAATTCCGTATCTTTTACACACGCATCCCGGCCCACTTCGCCATCATCAATCCGGACGCCAAAGACCCGCCTGGGATGACGACTGACGATTGACGCGGCAGCCCTGAACATGTTCGGAAGCTTGCGCGAATTGCCACGAACCGTCTGGCTGCTCGGCCTGGTGAGTTTTTTCAACGATTCCACCAGCGAACTGATCTACCCGCTGCTGCCGATCTACCTCGCCTCGGCACTGATGGCCGGCCCGAAGGCGCTGGGCATCATCGAGGGAATTGCTGAAGCAACGGGTAGTCTGCTCAAACTCTTTTCCGGAGTGCTCTCGGATCGTCGACGTTCGGCCAAGCCCTGGGTGGTCGGCGGCTATGCGTTGGCTGCGATCGCGCGCCCGCTGCTGGCCTTCGCCACTTCCTGGCCGATGCTCCTGTTGCTGCGCTTTGCCGACCGGGTCGGCCAAGGCCTGCGAACTTCGCCGCGCGATGCGCTGCTGGCGCTGACGGTGGATCCGGCCAGGCGCGGACTGGCTTTCGGTTTTCATCGTAGCCTGGACAACGCCGGGGCCGTCGTCGGGCCACTGCTGGCAGCCTGGCTGCTCGCCGAACGAGTGCCATTGGCGAACATCCTTGCGTGTTCTATTTGTTGCTCTGGGGGTGAATCCGCAGCCGCTGCTACTGTGGCCACTGTTCGCATTCTACGGCCTGTTCCTGGCGGCGACCGAAGGGGCAGAGAAAGCCCTGGTCGCCGACCTGGTCGGCAAGGAAATGCTGGGCACCGCTTACGGCTGGTTCAACCTGACTGTGGGTCTTCTGCTGCTGCCTGCCTCGGTAATCTTCGGCTGGTTGTGGCAATCCGTTTGTCCGCTCGTGGCTTTTGCCTTCTCTGCGGGCTGTGCTTCGTTGGCGGCGCTTCTGCTGCACCTGTGGGCACTGCGGAGTTGATGAGGATACGCATTTTCAGCGAAGCGTGACCTGATGGTCCTGCAAGGCCGCACGCTGTTGCCGGTAAACGGCATGAAAAATGTTCCAGTCGCCATCATTCCAGCCGTCGGTATGGCGCAGCAACTGATCGAGATCATGCTTGCTCACGCGCTCACGGCGGATGCCCTTGCGCAGCTTTTCCAGATCGATGAAACGCACGTCACTTTCCTGATAGGTGTTGCCCATCGCCGGTGTGCGCCGGACGAATACATGCTTGCCGTACAGGCAACTGTGTTGCAGGCGATGATGATGGAGGCGAGCGCAGGCAAGGGCAGTGGCCGTGATCAGGGATTGGCGCTGCGACTGCTCGTCATATGCAGCCACGGCATTCCACTCATCGAGGCTGATGAAGCTGTCGAGCGCGCGCGTCACCAGAATCGCGCGCCAGCGGCCGGGCTCCAGCCGGTCGCCGTAATAGAGCGCCTCGACCGCGCCGACTTGGTGCGCGCTGAGGCGCAGGATGTTCCGGTACTCGCGGTAGAAAGTCGGGATGCCGCGCCAGGGGTGACGCAACGTTCGGCACAGGTGGTTTTCCTGTCGTTTCAGGAAAATGGCGCTGCCATCATCGAGCACATGCCGGCTGACACCACTCCAGCCGCCACGGCGTTCATTCGGCGCTTCATGCCAGTCCGTGCTGAGTGACCACAAAGCTTCGAAGTCAGCGAGCTGGCTGGCGCCCAGTTGCTCGCGCGCCAACTGGTCCGGAAATAGATCACGAGCTTTCACCGGGCACGATTTTACCGAGAATGCCGTGCCATGCGCAGGCTAGACGGCTTTCTTGCGCAGAACATAGGTGCGCCACATGAACAGGCGCGGCAGGAAATCGAGGTGGCCGACGATCTCGAAGCCGGCATCACGGCACTCACGTTCGAACTGGGCACGCTGCACGATGAAACGGTTGTCGCTCTTCTCGCCATTTTGCTGGCGCTTCTGTTCGAGTCTGCGGCGGCGCCAGGCCTTGTAGTTGCCGTCGACCCACAGCGACAGCACCACCGTATCGCGGGTCACACGACGGAATTCCTGCAGCATCGCAAGGCGGTTGGCCGATTCGCCAATGTGGTGCATGAGGCGAATCGAGAAGATGCAGTCGACACTGTCATCGGGCAGTGTGATCTCGAAGGCGGAACACTGCAGCAGGCGAAAACGCCGCACTACGGCCGGGTCGCGCACTTTTCTGGCGACTTCGAGCATGGCTTCGCTGTAATCGGCAGCCAGCAGCTCGCGTTGCGGGTTTTCGGCCAGCATCGACCAGAAGCGTCCCGTGCCACAGGGCAGGTCAAGCACCGACGCCGGGTTGCCGGCCAGGGCCAGGGCGCGGGCGGCCATGCGGTGCTCCATGCGGTCAGAGAGCTTTTTCTCGTTGTGCTTCTGAAAGTACTCCTGCGAATGGGTGTCGGTATACTTGTCCGAAAAGGACAGGTGAATGGCCGGTTTCTGCTGGTCGCTCATGTCTTCGCTTGGAGTGGGCGCCGTGGTGCGGCTGGTGTGCGGTGGGGTATCAAGCATACCATAGAGCTGGCCGTCGGCACCGCCGACTCCTCGCGCTGACGCCTTCAGAGGGCTGCGGTCAGGTGAGAATCAGGTTGTCGCGATGGATGATCTCGGGCTCGTCGATGTAGCCGAGAATGTCTTCGATCTCCTGGCTGGCACGGCGCGCGATACGCCGGCCATCGCTGCTGCCGTAGTTGACCAGGCCGCGTGCCACCTCTTGGCCTTCGCTGGAGACACAGGCAACCGCTGCACCACGTTCAAAATCGCCCTGGACCGTAAGCACGCCAATCGGCAGGAGACTTTTCCCGTCCCGGAGCGCATCGATGGCGCCGCAGTCGAGAACCAGTTTGCCATTGAGTTGCAGGTGATCCGCGAGCCATTGCTTGCGCGCCGTGAGCGGCTGGGTTTCCGAGACCAGCAACGTTCCGAGCGGCTCCCCACGTGCCAGTCGAACAATCACGTCAGTCTCTCGCCCGCTGGCGATGACGGTGTGCGCGCCACTGCGTGCTGCGCGTTTGGCGGCGATCACCTTGGTGATCATACCGCCCTTGCCGAGTTCGCTGCCGACGCCGCCGGCCATCGCTTCCAGGGCGGGAGTTCCGGCAAGTCCTTCCCTGATCAGCGTGGCGCTTGCGTCCTTGCGGGGATCGGCGGTGAACAGGCCTTGCTGATCCGTGAGGATGATCAGGCAATCGGCTTCAACGAGGTTGGCCACCAGCGCGCCGAGCGTGTCGTTATCACCGAACTTGATTTCGTCGGTAACGACAGTGTCGTTCTCGTTGATGATGGGCACGACGCCGAACTGCAGGAGGGTGCTCAGCGTTGAACGGGCATTGAGGTAGCGCTTGCGGTCGGCGAGGTCGTCATGGGTGAGCAGGATCTGCGCGGTATGCAGGTCGTAGCGGGCAAAGGCGCGTTCATACACCTGTGCCAGTCCCATCTGGCCGACAGCCGCCGCCGCCTGCAGTTCATGCACGGCGCGCGGGCGTCTGTTCCAGCCCAGACGTTGCAGGCCGCAGGCAATCGCTCCGGAAGAGACGAGAATGACCTGCCTGCCGGTTTGGCATAGCTCGGCGATCTGCCTGGCCCACTCGTCGATGGCAGCCAGATCGAGGCCTTCTCCGTTGTTGGTGACCAGCGCCGAGCCGACCTTGATGACCATTCGGCGGGCAGAGGCGGTACGGGTGGTGGCCATTTCAGGAGGTTTGCCGGTCTTCGAAGAGATCGTCCGGAAACTGCGCGGCGGCAGCTGTCGGGACGGCTGCGGGGGAAACGCGTGGCAATCGGTCCAGCGCCTCCTGGAGTTTTTGCGTCAGCAGGCGACAACCGTCGCCGCTGATGGCGCTGATGCGGAAGCTCGGGGTGGCGGTCATGTCGGCCTGTAAGGCCTGCAGAAATTCGGCAATACGCTGCTCGCGCTCGTCCTCCGGAATCAGGTCAAGCTTGTTGAGAACCAGCCAGCGCGGCTTGCTGGCAAGCTCCGGGTCGTATTTTTCCAGTTCACGAACAATGGTCATTGCATCTCGGACGGGGTCAGCCTCCGGGTCGAGCGGCGCCAGATCGACAATGTGCAGCAGCAAGCGCGTGCGCATCAGGTGTTTGAGAAAGCGGATGCCCAGGCCGGCGCCGGCAGCGGCGCCGTCGATCAAGCCGGGAATGTCGGCGATCACGAAGCTCTTGTCCTGGTCCACGCGTACCACGCCAAGATGCGGTTCGATGGTCGTGAACGGGTAATCTGCCACCTTTGGACGGGCTGCCGAAACGGCCCGCAGGAAGGTGCTTTTGCCGGCGTTGGGCAGGCCCAGCAGGCCGACATCGGCCAGCAGGCGCAGCTCGAGCCGCAGGTCACGCTGTTCGCCGGGCTCGCCGCGCGTGCATTCGCGCGGTGTGCGATTGACGCTCGACTTGAAGTGGATGTTGCCGAGGCCGCCACGGCCACCTTTGGCCAGCAGCACTTTCTTGCCGTCCTCGTCGAGGTCGGCAAGTATTTCGTTGGTATTGACATCGGCGATGAGCGTGCCGACCGGCACCCGCAAGGTCAGGTCCTGGCCGCGTTTGCCGTAGCAGTCGCTGGAACCGCCGTTCTCGCCGCGCTTGGCACGAAACCTGCGGGCATAGCGGTACTCGATCAGGGTATTGACGTTGCGGTCGGCAAGCACGTGCACATTGCCGCCGTGTCCGCCATCGCCGCCATCCGGGCCACCTTCGGGTTCGTATTTCTCGCGCCGGAACGAGGCAATGCCGTTGCCTCCGTCGCCGGCACCAACCAGAATTTTCGCCTCGTCGATGAATTTCATGCGCGCTCCCTATCGCGAGATTGCAAAGCAAAAAGCCCTACCGGCAAGGATAGGGCTTCGTGCAGGGCTGCCTGGCCTTGACCGCTAGCGCTCTTCAGACGGTAACCGGGATGATGCTGACCGTGCGCCGGTTCAGCGCTCCCTTGATCGCGAACTGCACGTGGCCGTCTATCAGCGCGAAGAGGGTGTGATCCTTGCCAATGCCCATGTTTTCTCCAGGGTGGTAGGCAGTGCCACGCTGGCGAACGATGATGTTGCCGGCGCGTACCAGTTGACCGCCGTAGCGCTTGACGCCCAGACGTTTTGCTTCCGAGTCGCGGCCGTTACGTACGCTGCCGCCTGCTTTCTTGTGTGCCATGAGTCAGATTCCTCTCAAGTCAGGCCGAAGCTTCGGGCGCAGAGCCATTGGCAATGGCGTCAACGCGAATTTCGGTGTAATTCTGGCGATGCCCCTGATGCTTCATCGAATGCTTGCGACGGCGCATCTTGAAAATCCGGATCTTGTCGTGACGACCATGCGAAAGCACAGTGACCCTGACCGTGGCGCCGCTGACGGTCGGCGTGCCGACCTGCACGGTTTCGCCTTCGCCAACCATGAGAACCTGATCAAGGGTGAGTTCTGCGCCAACTTCTGCCGGTATCTGTTCTATTTTCAATTTTTCGCCGCTGACAACTCGATACTGCTTGCCACCGGTTTTTATGACCGCGTACATGTTGGACTCCAAATAACGAAGCGAAGAACCGCATATTTTACGTGTTGTTCACTTTATCGTCAAAGGGTTTGGCGGTGTAAGATGAACTGCCATGAAAGAACTCTCTCTCACCTACCAGTATGAACGCCGGCGCTCCTCTTCCCTGAAGTGGTCGAACTGGTATTTATCGATCCTCAAGCTGGCGGTGGGTCTGCTGCTGGTACTGTTGATCGCACTGCTGTGGCTGCTGCACCGCAATGAAATCGATGAGCAGCGCTCGACGTTGATTGCCGATGTGCTCTGGCTTGAGCAAAGCATGCGTTTTCACCTCGAGGGCAATTCCGAACAGCTGCAGCAACTCGCACTCGACCTGGCACGGGCAAGAAATCAAGGGGAAATCTTCGCTCTGCGGGCTCGCCACATCCTCAAGAACAACCCCGAACTTCGGCAGTTGCTGTGGCTCGACGCAGCCGCCAGAGCCATTCACGGGATGCCGACGCAAGGCCTGCCGCGGGCGAGGCAGGAAGCGCCTGGCGAAGACCCCCTCAAACGATCGATCGAACTGGCCCGCCTAGGCAAACCGATCTACAGCGATGCCTACCGGACGGCCGAGGCCAGCCAGTTCGAGGTGTATGTGCCGATCTTTGATGATGGCCACTACCACGGTACCCTGCTCGGTGTCTATTCGCTCAATGGCATGCTCAAGCAGCAGGTTCCCTGGTGGTTCGCCGAGAAATACCAGGTGCGCATCGTCGACGGCAACGGCAGTCTGCTGGCCAGCAAGTCAAAGATCGACGCCTCGTCGACAACGCTCAGCTACCCGGTCAGCCTTGATCCACCCGGCTATGGCATGGTGCTCCAGGTGACGGCCTATCGTGGTGCAGACAACCTGGCGCAAACCCTGATTGCGACGCTGATCATCATTCTCGCCGCAGCGGTTTTCTGGAGCCTGTGGGCGGTACGCGGGCTGATCCAGAGGCGCCTGTTCGCCGAACAGGCGCTGCGCTCGGAATACGCTTTCCGCAAGGCGATGGAAGATTCTCTGGTGATCGGCATGCGCGCGCGCGACCTCGACGGCCGGGTGACCTACGCCAATCCCGCTTTCCTGCAGATGGTCGGCTTCAGCGCCGAAGAACTGATCGGCAGGGAGCCGCCGATGCCCTATTGGGCGCCGGAGGAAATGGAGCGGACCCTGCTGCTCAACAACCGCGTACTGCAAGGCAAGGCGCCGCACGAGGGCTTCGAGATTCGTCTGATGCACAAGGACGGCAGCCGCTTCGACGCCCTCATCTACGAAGCTCCGCTGATCGACGCGGATGGCCGGCAGACGGGCTGGATGGGATCGATCATCGACGTTACCGAGCGCAAGCACGCCGAGGAGCTTGCCCGCCAGCAACAGGAAAAGCTGCAGGTCACCGCACGCCTGGTGACCATGGGTGAGATGGCGTCGACGCTGGCGCACGAGCTGAACCAGCCCCTGGCGGCGATCACCAGCTACAATGCGGGCTGTCTGAACAAGCTCGAGTCCGGCAATTTCACTACCGCGCAGCTCAAGGAGGCGCTCGGAAAACTGGCTGTGCAGGCGCAGCGGGCAGGCCACATCATCCGCCGCGTGCACGACTTCGTGCGCAAGAGCGAACCCAAGCTCGCCGCCTGCGATCTCGCCGAAGCAATTGATGACAGCATCGGCTTCATCGAGGGGGCAGCCAAGAGCCGCGGCGTGCGTATCGTCCGCGAGATCCAGGGCATGCGCCCGGAATTGCTGGCCGATCAGGTGATGATCGAGCAGGTCCTGCTCAACCTGATGCGCAACGGTATCGAGGCAATGGCTGAAACCCCGGCCCATCGACGGCGCCTGACGATCAAGCTTGGCCAGCTGGAAAATCATATGGAAATCCGGGTTATCGATCGTGGCCCCGGCATCCCGCCGGAGATGGAAGAAAAACTGTTTACTCCCCTGTTCTCGACCAAGGCGGACGGCATGGGCATGGGACTGAACATCTGTCGTTCGATCATCGAGTTTCACCACGGCCGCCTCTGGGTCGAGAGCAATCCCGAGGGCGGCTCGATTTTTGTGATGACGCTTCCGATTGGCCGGCAATGAGCTCGCACGCCTATCTCGTCGACGACGACGAAGCCATCCGTGACTCCCTCGGTTGGCTGCTCGAGTCACGCGGCGTCGCCTGCCTGAGCTATCCATCGGCCGAAGACTTCCTGGAGATCTGGCAGCCTTCGCTTGCCGGTTGCCTGCTGCTCGACATCCGTATGGACGGGATGAGCGGTCCGGAACTGTTTGACCTGTTGAACGAGCGCGGCAACCGCCTGCCGGTGATCTTCCTGACCGGTCACGGAGATGTGCCGATGGCCGTCTCGGCGCTCAAGAAAGGCGCTTTCGATTTTGTCGAAAAGCCCTGCAACGACAACGAACTGGTCAATCGCGTCATCGAAGCCCTGCAGCTCGACAAGAACCAGCGCGCCGCGGCATCGGGTGCCGATTCGGTCAACACCCGCTGCAGCCGCCTGACGACACGCGAGCGACAGGTCATGGAAAGGATTCTCGCCGGCAAGCTCAACAAGGTGATTGCCGACGAACTGCAGATCAGCATGCGTACCGTTGAAGTCCACCGCGCCAATCTCTTCGAAAAAATGGGCGTCAGGACTGCTGTCGAACTGGCACAACTCCTGGCCGGAAAGCGTTGACCAGGCTGCGCGGGCACCCTGCGCTCAGCGCTGCGAGAACAGATGACCGGCGGGCGGCGGCACTGCCCTCCGCCAGGCGAGCAGCAGTCCAGGCTCACCCGGAGGACAGGCAAAGGCCGCATCGGCGCCGATCCCGGCCACCCAGACCAGGCGCTCACCACACCACAGCAGCGGCAGGCGGAGCCGTTCCCAGGGTGGCACGGCGGCCTCCTGCAGCAGTTTCTTGAGAGTTCTCAAGGGTCGCTGCGGGTCAGGTTGCAGGCGTTCACCGCCTTGCCGGGAAGTCAGCCGGAGCGGCGCGCCGGCCAGCCTGTGGCGGTTGATGCCGGCGCCAGTGGTCGGCGTAAATGTGACGCGGTCAGCACCCCACGGCAGTTCCTCTTCACCACACCAGGGCACGTTGCCTGCGGGAACGGCTGGACACTGGCGAAGGACATGCAATTCTCCCCGGTAGGCATGGATTTCTCCATCGGCTGAGCGGATGCAGGTTTCCGAAGCCGTATCGACCGTAGACAACTGGCGTAATGCCTCGTCGAGCCAGCGTGCATCGGGGCCGCGAAAGCCCGCCGACAGCAACTCGAAGCGCAACAGGTTGCGCGCTCTTGGCGTGCTCAGCGAATTGAAATAGGCAAGATCAATGCGCCCTGATGGCATTGCTGCGGCCGCCCGATCGGCCTGCGCCAGTTCTTCGAGCAGCAGTGCGGCTTCGGCGAAATGGTGCCCGGCACGTACCAGCGCATCGGCAGCACCGGGAAACTGCCCCTCGATGCGCGGCATCAGCTCGTGCCGCAAGTAGTTCCGGCGGTAGCGCAAATCGCTGTTGCTCTCGTCTTCCACCCAGGTCAGCGAGTGCTCTTGTGCGTAAAGCGCGATCACCGCAGACGGCACCTCGAGCAACGGACGAATCAGACGCGGACCGTCGCGCTGATGCCGTTCCGCAGGCATCCCGGCAGCTCCGCTGACGCCGGCACCGCGCAACATCCGGAACAGTACCGTCTCGACCTGATCGTCGCGATGATGCGCCAGCGCCAGCCAGTCTGCAGAACAGTTCGCAAACACCGCATGGCGCAGGCGCCGTGCCGCGGCTTCCAGCCCCTCGACGCCAGCGCGCGGCACCTCGATGCGAACGATTTCGAGAGGAACGCCGCAACGCGCGCAGAAGTCGGTACAGAGTCCAGCCCAGGCGTCGGCGTTGGCACTCAGACCATGATGGACATGCACTGCCGACAGCTCGAAAGCCGGGTTCGACGAGCGCAGCTCAGCAAGCGCGTGCAGCAGGACCAGCGAGTCGCGACCACCGGAAAGAGCGACACACAGGCGGGCAGCGGGTGCCACGCGCACTGCGAGGAATGCCGAGAGCGTCTGCTGGATCTGCCGGACTGCTGCCGACGCGGAATACTCAGCGCAGTGCCGGCGCTTTGACCCGACCATAGGCCATTAGGCGGTCCAGGCGTGCCTTGAGCAGATCGGCAGCGGGTAGTGCAGCCAGTTTCTGCAGCGCTTCCTGCAGCGCCTGCTTGAGGTTCTGCGCCATCGCCTGATGATCCCGATGGGCGCCACCGGTCGGTTCGTTGACGATGCGGTCGATCAAACCCAGTGATTGCAGGCGGGGCGCGGTGATGCCCATGATTTCGGCAGCTTCGCTCGCTTTCTCTGCACTCTTCCAGAGAATCGAGGCACAGCCTTCGGGGGAAATCACCGCATAGGTCGAGTACTGCAGCATCTGCACCAGGTCGCCGACGCCGATCGCCAGCGCCCCTCCCGATCCCCCCTCACCAATGATGGTAACGATGATCGGCACCTGCAATTCCGCCATCACATAGAGATTGCGCCCAATCGCCTCGGACTGGCCACGCTCTTCGGCGTCGATGCCGGGATAAGCGCCCGGGGTGTCGATGAAGGTCAGCACCGGAATGCCGAACTTCTCGGCCAGGTGCATCAGGCGCATCGCCTTCCGGTAACCCTCCGGGCGCGGCATGCCGAAATTGCGGAAGATCTTCTCCCTGGTGTCGCGCCCCTTCTGGTGGCCGATCACCATCACCGGATCGCCGTTCAGGCGCGCCAGGCCACCGACAATCGCGTGATCGTCGGCAAAAGCCCGGTCGCCGTGCAGTTCCTCGAAGTCGGTGAAAATCAGACGCAGGTAATCGAGCGTAGAAGGTCGTTGTGGATGTCGTGCCACCTGGCAGATCTGCCAGGCCGAGAGCCTTGCATAGATCTCCCGGGTTAGGGTCTGGCCTTTCTGCTCGAGACGCGTGATGGCGTCGGAAATATCGACGGCAGAAACATCCTGCGCAGAACGCAGCATTTCAATCTTGCCTTCGATCTCGGCGACCGGCTGTTCAAAGTCGAGAAAACTGGTTTTCATCAAGGGCAGTCTGCAAGCGTACGGATCTGAAAGCGCCCTATTCTAACCTGAAAGGCCAGCCGCTCGCCTGCCCAGCAAGCTCGGTTCAGTATTCGACGGGGACCGGATCGAGGCTGCGCCAGAGATACCAGGTCGCCACCGAACGCCACGGCCGCCAGCGCTCGCCATGCTCGGCAAGCAGACGCCGCCCCGGACGCTCTCCGGCATAATAGTGAATGGCCACGGCTTTCTGCAGGCCGAGGTCGTCGAGGGGGAAAACATCGGGACGCAACTGATTGAAGATCAGGAACATCTCGGCAGTCCACACACCGATGCCGCGCACCGCAGTCAACTCGGCAGTGATCTCGGCGTCACTCATCGTCGACCAGCGATTGGTGTGAATTTGCCCGCTGACGAAATGCCGCGCCAGATCCACCACATACTCGACTTTACGCACCGACAGCCCGCAGCTACGCAGCGTCTCGGCTTCCATCGCGAGCAGCGCGACCGGAGTCACCGCCGGCAGGGCTGCCAGGAAGCGCGCCCAGACACTGT
>RRZU011868554.1_pt1 | contig 42234 bp, 45 predicted proteins | sample 2165561 | NCBI WGS metagenome assembly RRZU01 (sample SAMN10456909, study PRJNA506462) | wastewater metagenome | isolation source: wastewater sludge | place: USA: Moscow, Idaho | reverse complement strand
GGTGACGTGGAAGACGCCTTGGGCGCACTTCGAATCCTTGCCCAGGTACTCGTCGAACAGTTGCGGGCTCCACAGGTAGTGGGCACCCTCGGCATGCTCACCGGCCTCGTCCAGCGAGTCGGCGTCCAGGCTCGCCGCGAAACCGCCACCGGGCAGCGCCATCTCGTTGGTCAGCCAGCTGACGATGCCGCGCACCACCCGCTCGAACAATTCCCGCTGCTCTGTGCCATCGTCTGGTGTCGCCCGCAGCCAGCCACGGGTGTAGGTGCCGAGCAGCAGCGCATTGTCGTAGAGCATCTTCTCGAAGTGCGGCACCTCCCAGTCGGCGTCGACGCAGTAGCGGTGGAAGCCGCCGCCGACCTGGTCGTGGAGGCCACCGCGAGCCATCGACTCGAGGGTGAACAGCACCCGATCGTTGCCCAGCGGATCGGTGCGCACGAGCAGGGCGTCCAGCACCGGCGCCTGCGGGAACTTGGGTGCACCACCGAAGCCGCCGTGGCCGGGGTCGAACTCGGTGTGCACCTTGGTGAGCAGCCGATGCGGGGCGAGGTTGGCCTCGGGGATGGACAGCAGCGGCGGCCGGTCCAGGTCGGCGACGCGCTTGACGATGGTGGCCGCCGAGCAGGTCACCTCGTCCCGGCGTTCTGCCCAGGCCTCGGCGAGCGCTTCGACCAGTTCACTGAAGGACGGCAGGCCACCCCGCGGTTCGGGCGGGAAGTAGGTGCCGGCGAAGAACGGTTCACCCGCAGGCGTGCAGAAGACCGTCATCGGCCAGCCGCCCTGGCCGGTGAGGGCCTGGGTCGTGCGCATGAACGCCTGGTCGACGTCGGGGTGTTCCTCACGGTCGACCTTGATGGCGACGAAGTGCTCGTTGACGAAGGCGCCGACCTCGGCGTCGGCGAAGGTTTCGCGGGCCATCACGTGACACCAGTGACACGACGAGTAGCCGATGCTCACCAAGACCAGCACGTCACGTCGGGCCGCCTCGGCGAAGGCCTCCGGCCCCCAGTTCCACCAATCAACCGGGTTGTGGGCGTGCTGGCGTAGGTACTGGCTGGTCGCGGACGCGAGTCGGTTCGGCATGGGGGCTAGGCTACGTGGCCGAAGACAGCAACTCGTAGATGCCGTAGTTGCGCGCCCGGTCGCGGACCTCCTCGTCCACTGTGATACCGGTTGGTTGCGCTCCGGCGGCCAGTGCGGCCGCGATCGACGCCACGTTTTCGCGTTCGATTCTGAGTAGCAGGCGCGACAACCCGAGTTCGTTCAACGCCCAGTCGCTCAGCAGTTCCACGGCGCGGCGCGCGACCCGGTTGCCCCGCGCCCAGTCGGCCACCCAGTAGCCGATCTCGCCCTGCGCACCCTGTTCATCGATATGCATCAACGAGATGGCGCCGATCACCGCGTCTTCGTCGTCGGTGATCGCGCAGTTGACGTCGGTACGCTTTCGCCAGATCTGGGGCCCCAGCGCGACGAATGCCTCGGCGTCAGTCAACCGGTAGGGCGAAGGCACGCTGGTGAATGCCTGCACCATCTCGTCCTGGCACGCCTCGAAGACCGCCTGCGCATCTTCCGGACGCCACGGTCGCAAGATGATCGTTTCGCCATCCAGAATCGGCTGGTCTTCGGGCCAGTTCAGAGTCATGACCGAAGCCTATCGACCCGGCAAAGCTCGGATCATGGCTTACCGGGAGTCGTTGCGGGGCAGTGGCAGATCTTCGGCCCACGCCGGATACTCACCTGTTGTCTGCGTCACCCAGTTCACATACGCCTCGACTGCGGTGGGCAGGGTGGGGTAGGCCCGTCCATTGAGGCGTTCGAGGAAACCGGCGCGCGCCAACTCGTCACGGGTGTCTTGTTTCACCCTGGCCAGGGCGACGACGACGCCGCGAGCCTCTAACGCGCGGCGCACCTCCTCCAACGCGTCGATGGCGGTCAGGTCTAACTGGGTGTTGGCCTCGACATTGAGCAGGAACCAGTGGATCTCGCCAGGGGCCTCGTCGACGGCAGCCAATGCTCGGCGCCGGAAGTTCTCGGCGTTGGCGAAGAAGAGCGGCGAGTCGTAGCGGAAGACGACCAGCCCCGGCACCTGCTCCCCTTGAGGAAAATCGGTGATGTCGTGCATTCCCGCCAGTCCCGGCACGTAGCCGAGCACGGCGGCCTCCGGGTTCGCGATGCGCCGCACCAGGTCGAGCAGCGACAGCACAACTGCGATTGCGATCCCGATAAGAACGTTGAACAGCACCACGGCGAGCGCGGTGGCCAACGAGAGCACCAACTCCGCGAGCCGGAAGCGAGCCAGCCGGCGGAACTCAGGGACATCAACCAACTGGATCGCAGCGTAGATCACCACGGCAGCCAAGGTGGCCTCCGGAAACGCGGCGAGCACCGGGCCCAGCACGAACATGGTCGCCAGCAGGCAGCCCAGCGCCACCAGCGAATAGAGCTGCGTGCGTGACCCCATCGAGTCTCCCAGCGCGGCGCGTGACCCGCTGGACGAGACCGGGAAACCTTGGGTGAGCCCGGCCGAGATGTTGCACAGGCCGAGTGCGAGCAGTTCCTGATTCATGTCGACCTGTTCCCGGCGCCGGGCGGCGAACGCCCGTCCAATCAACGCATTGTCGCTGAACCCGACGACGGCGATACCCAGCGCGGCGGGCAGCAGCTTCGTCCAGTCGACGCCGGTGAAGTCGGGGATGACCACGCCGGGCAATCCCGAGGGCACTTCGCCGACCACTCGGACCCCTTGCGCCCTCAACCCGGCGAAATGGGCCAGCGCCGCCGCGGCCAGCATCACCAGCAACGGGCCGGGCAACTTGGGTGCGAATCGTTTGGCGATGAACAAGGCCAGCACCGAGGCGGTGGCCAGCAGGAAGGTGGGCAGGTTCACCTCGTCGAGTTGGGCGAGCAACGATCCCAACTCATCCCAGAGTCGTTCGCCACTGATCTGCAATCCGGTGACCTTGCCGAGCTGGCTGACGATCATCAACACCGCCACCCCCGCCAGGTAACCGATCAGCACGGGACGCGACAGCAGCCCGGCCACGAAGCCCAGCCGCGCCACGTAGGCGACCAGACAGACGGCCCCGGTGGTCAGCGCCAGAATTGCACCCAGGGCGGCTCGGGTCGCCAGGCTTGCGTCGTGGACGGAGGCGACTCCGGCCAGGGAGCTGATCGCCAGTGCGGTCATCAGCGCGGAGGTCGACTCGGGGCCGACCGACAGCTGACGGCTGGAGCCGAAGACGGCGTAGACCAGCAGCGGGGCGACCAGTGCCCACAGCCCCACCACGGCGGGCAGCCCGGCGACCTCGGCGTAGGCCATCGACTGGGGGACCATGTAGGCCGCCACCGTGACGCCAGCGAGCACGTCCCCGCGCAGCCAGCTGCGGTCGTAGTGCCGCAGCACGCCCAGCCCGGGGACGAAACTCATTGTCCAACGTTAGCGGGGGTGATCCCACCCGCAGGTCGATGCGGCTCAGCGGGCTGACTTCACCGTTGAACCCGGTCGGGGCGCTGTTCCACCCAGCAGGTGGTCGAGCGTCACGAGCGAGAACCCACGGTCGCGCAGGCCTTCGAGCACCGCAGGGACCTGCTCGACGGTGTGCGCCTTGATGTCGTGCAACAAGATGATGGAGCCCTGGTTGGCCGGGCTGACCGCGTTGTCGACGAGCACCGCGGCCGGTGGACCTTGCCAGTCGGCCGAGTCCACGTCCCACAACACCGCCGGAAGGCCCAGCTCGGCGAGCTTGCCGGTAACGCGTTCACTCAAAGCGCCGTACGGCGGACGGAAGTAGGCGGGCGTCTGGCCGGTGATCGCCGCGACCGCCCGCTGAGTTCGCTCGACCTCTTCGACGATCTTCTCGTCGGTCAAGCCGGTGAGTTCGGCGTGGCTCCAAGTGTGGGTGCCGATGGTATGGCCCTCGGCGTACGCGCGTTTCAGGGTCTCGGGTGAGCGTTCGGCCGCCGGGCCGAGCACGAAGAAGGTGGCGGACGAATCGGCCTGCGCGAGCGCGTCAAGCACCGCCGGCGTGTTGGGACCGGGTCCATCGTCGAAGGTCACGGCTACGCATGGCACAAGACCGCAGTTGGTCCGGTCTGCGGCGGCCGGCAGATCGGGCGGCCCCGCATAGGGCTGGCCCGCGGCCGCGGTATCGAGCAACGTCTGGCCGAACGGCGAGAAGAGCCGACGTCCCTGTTCTGCGGGCAGCGTCACCAAGGCCGGAAACAGCGCGTCGAACCCGGCCAGCGAATCGAATTCACGCCCCTCAAGGGGTACATCGAACGGCAACTTGACAGAGCCGTCGGCGCCGACCCAAGCGCGCAAGAGCGCGGTCTCGACGGCGCCCCGCGCCGAGTCGGAGGGGGGCAAGATCTCGACGTCCCAAAGTGCGCCGGCCGCCAGGCGCAGCGCGCCCACCACCGGGCCCCACACCTCGTCGACCGCACCGGCGAGGACGATGTCCGCGCCGTCGACGATCTCGCCGGTGGAGGTGTCGGTGTACAGGACGGTAGTCGTGTCGCCGATGACCGCCTCGGGCGTGCCGGAGACCACGCGGACGCGTTCGCCGAAGTAATGGCCGGACGCGTGGACGACGTCGCAAACCAGCGCGACCACCGCACCACCAGTCCCCTGGGGCGCCAGCGCAGGATCGGCCAGGATCTCGGCCGCCGGTCGCAGCGACGACCCGGCCAGACAGCCTCGATCGCCAAGTCCGGCATCGGATGGACTGGGCGCGGGCTGGTAGGCGGGCAGGCCCTGCGCGGCACCATGCGCGGCGATCGCCTTGACGACGACATCGTCGAGGCGATCGTTGAAAGCAGACTCCCCCGGCAGGTAGGTCCAGCGCGCCGCCGCCCTGGCCGTCGCCGATTCGAGGCGCTGGGGGACCAGGCCTGCGACCGACGACTGGTCGATTATGCCGGACGGCAAGACGGTGTCCGAAGGATCCGTCCGCCCCACCTGAACCGCGGAGGCAGCGCGCTGCACAGGTATCCAGCCCGGTTCCAAGGAGGGGGCTGCGGCCACCTTCGTGGCCAGCACCACCGCGACGACGAGCCCCAGCACCACCGACGCTCGGCGTCGGCGGTATACGCGAGGGTGGGTGGTCACGACGGCATCCCCAGACTCCCGATGAGCTGGGCGATCGTTGCACGGTAGCCGGCAGCGTCGATGCCAGGCTCGAATGCAGCAACCACGTCGACCACCAGAGGTTGCCCCGAAGGGCCGGGCGTATCTGCTTCGGACGCCACGGCGAGGAAGCCGACTTCGGGTTTGTTCGCGGCCCACCCGGGCCGCTTGTCAGCGACCGCAACCGCGTCGACATGCCGCACGACGAGGTCGGGCCGCAGCTGTTCGATGTTCCATCCTCCGGTGCTGGTCGTGGCCTTGGTGCCAGTACTCTCCAGCAGCTGCTGCGCGGCTGATTCGGGGGGCCCGCCCGGCTCATGGAGCGTGAGCACCACATGCAGCGCCCCATCCGGTGATCGCAGTTCGCCGGTGTCGCGGCTGACCGGGTACTGCGTGACGGCCCACCCGGCGGGCGCGACCAAGGTGGCGGCCGCTCCATCAAGACGAAGCTCGACGAGTGCATCCTCGTCACTGACCCTGGTTGCCAGGTCTCGGACGACGCCGGGGCCCCAGACGACACCCGCCACCACCCCACCCAGCACGAGGACGAGCCCCGCTCGGCGCCGGCGGATGCGAGCGCTGACGCGCCGCGACGGCGCCCTGGGCGTTCGGTGGCGCGTGTCTTGGGCTGACGCCTGGTTCATCCGGGCTCCTCGCGTGGTCAATGGTGGGCCGCGCGCAACCCCCCAGCGGGCCCTACCAGCATCGTCGCCACCGACCAGCCAGACGCCAAGCCGACCCGCCGCGTCCGACCGGAATCAGATGACCCACAGATCAGACGGATCCGGCTGCCCGGGCGCGACAACCCGCAGCCCGGCGAACAGGTCGGACTCCGGGATCACGGTCGGGACCACGCTGAACACCAGTTGCCAGTCCTCCGTCGGCCAGGCCTTCGCCTGGATCTCCAGCGGCACCGAGAACCAGCGGCCGTCGGGGTCGATCTGGGACGCGTGCGCACGCAGCGCAGCGTCCCTGATCTCGAAGTAGTCCGAGCACCGGACACGGGTGGTGATGCGATGCTCGTAGTGCCGGTCCTCCCAAGCGGCCAGCCTTTCGGTGTAGGGCGAGTCCATGCCCTGCTCGTGCAGCGCCAAATCGAGCGCTGCGTAGCGCAGCCGGTGGAAACCCATCTGGTAGTAGACCTTCGGCACACTCCACGCCGATCCCAGGTCGGGGCGGTAGGACGCATCCGCGGCCAATCGCAGCGCCTGCACGCTGACGCGGTGGCATTGGACGTGGTCGGGGTGGGGATACCCACCCTGCTCGTCATAGGTCGTCAACACGTGTGGACGCACCCTGCGAATCACCGCGACCAGCGGTTCGGCGGCCTGCACCGGAGCCATCAGCGCGAAGCAGCCGCTCGGCAGGTCAGGCAGCGGGTCACCCTCGGGCAGCCCCGAATCGACGAACCCCAGCGCGTAATGCTCGACACCCAAGATCTCTCGGGCCCGGGCCATCTCGGCCTGCCGGATCTCGGCCATGTTCTCCCACACTTCGGGACGATCCATCTTCGGGTTCAAGACCGAGCCACGTTCCCCACCGGTACAGGTGGCCACCGCCACCCGAACCCCTTCGGTCACGTACTTGGCGGTCGTGGCCGCGCCCTTGGAGGACTCGTCATCGGGATGGGCGTGCACGTGGAGGAGCCGTAGCTGCTCGCCGTCGGCCGCCTGCGCAGAGAAGGGAACGGACATGGTCACCATTTTGCCCAGCACCGACAAAGTGGTCGCAACTACGGGTCGGAGTGGGGGGTCTGCTCCACGGAGGCTAGAATGGTGCGATGGTTGAACAAGAGACGGTGTGGTTGACCCGGGACGCGTACGATCTGCTCTCGGCCGAACTGGACGACCTCAAGACTGTCGGCCGGCCGAGAGTGTCCGCCAAGATCGCCGCTGCCCGCGAAGAGGGCGACCTGTCCGAGAACGGCGGCTATCACGCCGCCCGCGAGGAACAAGGACAGATGGAGGGCCGCATCGCGCAATTGGCCGCGATACTGCGCACCGCGAAGGTCGGCGAGGCGCCCGACAATCCCGACCAAGTGGGCGTGGGAACCCTGGTGACCGTGGCGTACTTCGGCGACGAGGACGACACCGAGGAATTCCTGCTCGGCTCCCGCGAGATGCTCGGCCTGGACACCGACATCGACACCCACGTCTTCAGCCCTCAGTCGCCTCTCGGCTCCGCCGTGCTCGGCGCCGCCAAGGGCGACACTGTCACCTACACAGCCCCCAACGGCAAGGTCATCGAGGTCACCGTCGTCGAAGTCGCGCCCTTCAAGGCTTGATCGGCCGTCACTCTTGGACGCGGACCACCGCCCGTCCCATCACCACACTGATCTCGAGTTTGGCCGCCCCGTTCCCGACCACGTACTCATCGAGTTCACCGTAGGGTTCACCCGGCCAGCTGATGCGGCCGAGTTGGGTCTGCGAACGGATGGTCACGTTGGCCCCGCGGGTCAGGCGCACCGAGAGATTGCCCGATTCGACGCGAACGCGCGAGCGTCCTTCACTGATCGGGCCAGAGATGACGGCGCCGCCGGCCTGTACCAGGGCGTCGGCAACCTCGACGACTCCCTGAAGGTCCGCCGCCCCTGCGCTGACCCGGATCTTGCCCAGCCGAGGCACATCGATCGTGGTCAACCGGCTGCCGGTCACCTCCGCGTCCACGGGGATCGCCGGGTTCACCCGGACCACGAGTTCCTTGCCGAAACCGAGGATGCGCAGGTCCTCGACTGACCGGGGTGGCCGCACGACGCTGAAGCTGTCCAGGTTAAGACCCAACTCGCCCTCGGTGCTGACCTCCAAGGTGACGCCTTCACGCCGAAGGGTGTGGGGACCCTCGACCAGAATCGTGCCAACCTTCGGGTCACCAACCAGCCGAACGCGACGACCCACCGAACGCAGGACGAGCCGCTCTACACCCCGACTACCGGTTGGCTTGGGCGGCGCCTGCTCCTCGTCGGGAGCTGCGTGGGGGTGCGGTGCGGCGGTCTCCGAGATCACACCGCTGGCGAGCTGTCCCAACCGCTGGAAAGCGCTGCGGGCGAAGTCGCCGGCGTCCTTCAGCACGTCACCGGCAACGTTGGCCATGTCGCCCATCTGGACGCTGAACATGACGTAGTCGTCGTCAGCGGACCGGCCCTGCTCGGTGGTCGGTTCGTGCGCGTCCTGGCCCGCCTCGGCCTCGGTCGGTTCGGCGCCCGGCTCGTCGGGCAGCGCGCGGGTCGGCGGGCTGTCGTAGAGCGCCTCCACATCCACCCGGGGCTGGCCGCCCGGCGACTTCAGCTCTTCGATCAGGGTGGCAGCCTGGGCAGCGGTGATCTTGCCACTGGCAAGCTCTTCGAGGATAGGGTTCAGGTCGGCGGGAGCGCTCATGAATCAAATCTAGACGGCGTGCGCGGCAACTTGAACCAGGATCCGGACCTTTCCGGGGTATCCCCCTCCCCGCCTTGGGGTACCCACTTCGGCAGATTAGCCCGCCTCATACCGACATCGTCGGACGCGAAAACCCCTTCCGCACCCCGGATGCAGCCGGTCGCGAAAGCCACCAGCGGGATCGCGAACAGCGCGCCGGCGATACCGGCGATAATGGCGCCGGCGGAGATGCCCAGCAGGACCAGCAATGGATGGATCTCCACGGCCCGGCCCAGCAGCAGCGGCTGCAGCACGTTGGCCTCGATGCTCATCACCGCGACGAAGACGGCCAACATGATCACCGCCTTGACCGGCCCGAGTGTCACCAAGACCACGATGGTGGCCACGGCGCCGGCGATAGTAGCGCCCAACAGCGGGATGAACGAACAGACGAAGGTGAACGCCGTGATGGCGAGCCAGAGGTTCGAACCCAGGATCAGCGCACCCAGCCCCGCTCCGACGCCATCGATACCCGCCACGATGACCGCGGCCCGCACGTACGAGCTGAGCGAGGTCCAGCCACCGCGCGCCGCCGGCTCGATGGTAGCCAAGGCGTAGTCGGGGATAACCTTCTCGAACACGCCGACTATCCCGCGGCCGTCCTTCAGGAAGAAGAACGCCGCGAACAGGCATGTTGCCAGCCCGGCGAAGAACGAACCCACCCGGGTGCCGGCTGTCGCTAGCCCTGCCGCGATCTCCTGGGTCGAATTGCTGATGTACTGCCCGGCTTGATCCAGCCAGGCCTGCACCTGCTCGTCGCTGATCTGCAGCGGGCCGGTGCCCAGCCACTCCAGCAACGCCCGGAAGCCCTCCCCCGCCGCGGCCGTCAGCTGCGTCCATTGCGTCGCGATCTGGGCGCCGACCAGGCCGAGCAAACCCACCAGCACCAGTACCAGCACCAGCAGCGACGCCACGGCGGCCAACCAACGGGGCAAGCGGTGGTTGGTCAACCAGTTGGTCATCTGCTGCAGACCCGAGGTGAGCAGCACGGCGAGCAGCAGCGGCACGGTCAGCTGAGAGAGCAGTGAACCAAGCTGCCAGAACAGGAAGACCACCGCCACGACCACCAGCAGGCGCCAACCCCAGCCAGCGGAAACGCGAAGCCATTTCGGGGTGTACCTGATGTCATCCGACAGTTTGTTGCTGTCGTCCTCAGCGGGGTTGATTCCAGCGGTAGCGGGCATCGGCTGTTTCCTTCGGCTCGGTTGCCAGTCAGCATAGGGGCCTTCGCGCGTCGGCTCGTCGGTGCGCTGGGTTAGCCTTTGGGACGTGATCCGCCTGCCCGCCTCCGACCTGCCGCGTGACGTCCACGTGCTCTCGGCGGTGGCCTTCCTGGTGGCGGTCGGTTTCGGCGTGATGGTTCCCGTGCTGCCGGTCTTCGCCCGCAGCTTCGGCGTCACCCAGTTCGCGGTCGGCGCGGTGATCAGCGCGTTCGCACTAATGCGGTTCCTCACCAGTCCACTGTGCGGGCCGATCAATCGACTGATCGGTGAACGGGTGGCGCTGGGTATCGGTATCGGCATCGTCGCGCTGAGCACGGCCGGGGCGGGCCTGGCCCAGAGCTACCCGCAACTGCTGGTGCTCCGCGGGGTGGGTGGCATCGGGTCGGCGATGTTCAGTGTCTCGGCGATGGTGCTGCTGCTCGCCAGCGTCACCGCCGCCCAACGCGGCCGGGCCAGCGCCCTGTACTCGGGTGGCTTCCTGCTGGGCGGCATGGCAGGCCCGGCGATCGGTGGCGGGCTCGCGGCGATCTCGATCCGGGCACCGTTCTTCTTCTACGCCTTCACGCTCGTACTCGCGGGCGGCGTCGGGCTGGCGATGCTCAGCAAGCACACGGTTCGTCCTGATGAACATAGCGACCAACCCGAGATGAGCCTGCGTGAGGCCTGGCAGCAGAGCCGCTTCCGGGCGGCCTGCTGGGCGAACTTCGCGTCCGGCTGGCAGGCCCAGGGCGCCCGCTCGACACTGGTGCCACTGCTGGTGGTCGAGGTGCTCAACCGAGAGGCGGCCTGGACGGGCATCTCGTTCGCCATCGCAGCAGTCGTCCAGGCCATCGCGCTGCAGCCGGTGGGACGCCTGACCGACACCTGGGGCCGCAAGCCTGTGCTGGTGGTGGGCCTGATTGCGTGTGGTGTCTCGTCGGCGTTCATCCCGTTCTCGCCGAACATCGGCTGGTTGACCGTGGCACTTTGCGTCTTCGGTGCCGGTTCCGCGGCACTGTCCACCTCGCCGACCGCGATCGTCGGCGACGTGACACGTGGCTCGGGTGGCACGCCGGTCGCGGTCTTCCAGATGCATTCCGACCTGGGTTCGATCATCGGCCCGCTGGCCGCCGGGGCGCTGGCCGACCACTATCCGCTGCCCGTCGCCTTCGGGGTCGGCGCGGTCTTGATGATCCTTGTCAGTGCGTGGACGGCCAGTGTGCGGACTAAGCTGCCCGACGACGAAGGAGCTGTGCAGTGAGCGCACGTCAGATCAGCGAGTTGTTGGCACCCGATTGGGCCGACGCACTGGCCGGCCAGCAGGAGCGGATCCACCAGATGGGCGAGTTCCTGCGGGCCGAGGTGGCGGCCGGACGCGGCTATCTGCCCGCCGGCGACAAAGTGTTGCGGGCGTTCACACGGCCGATGGCCGACGTGCGGGTGCTGTTGGTCGGCCAAGATCCCTACCCGACGCCCGGGCATGCGATCGGCTTGTGTTTCGCGGTGGATGCACACGTGCGACCGTTGCCGAAGAGCCTGGTGAACATCTACCGCGAACTGCACGACGATCTGGGGTTCACCCCCGCCCTTCACGGCGATCTGGGTTGCTGGTTCGAGCAGGGTGTGTTGTTGCTGAACAGGTGCCTGACGGTGCAGCCCGGACGCCCGGCGAGCCACCGGGGCAAGGGCTGGGAGTCGGTCACCCAGACCGCGATCGAGGCGCTCGCGGCGCGAGGCGGGCCGTTGGTCGCGATTCTGTGGGGGCGGGACGCGCAATCGTTGGCCCCGCTGCTGGGGACCGGCGTCCCCGTCATTGCGTCTGCGCACCCGTCGCCGTTGTCGGCGCATGCCGGATTCTTCGGTTCGCGGCCGTTCAGCCGCGCGAACCACGCCCTGCAACTGCAGGGCGCAGAACCCATCGATTGGGAGGTGCGATGAAGATCTCACTGGTGCTCGGCTCGGGCGGCGCCCGAGGCTACGCCCACATCGGCGTCCTGCAAGAGATCGAGTCCCGCGGACACGAGGTGGTCGCGATCAGCGGTTCGTCGATTGGGGCACTGGTCGGCGGGGCCTATGCGGCGGGGCGGCTGTCGGATGCCACCGACGTCGCCGTCTCGCTGTCACGGACCGACCTGTGGATGATGCTCCGGCCCTCGCTGGGCGCGCCGGGGCTGATCAAGGGCGACCGCGTGATGGGGCTGCTGCGCCGGGTGATCGGTGACGTGCGGATCGAGGAGTTGCCCATCCCCTTCGCTGCGGTGGCCACCGACCTGCTGGCCCGACGCGAGATCTGGTTCCATGAGGGGCCGTTGCTGGCGGCGATCCGGGCGTCCATCGCGATCCCGACGGTCTTCACCCCGGTGATGCTGAACGGTCGGCTGCTGGCCGACGGCGGTGTACTGAACCCGCTACCGATGGAGACCTCGCTGCGACCAGACGCCGACCTCACAGTGGCGGTCTCACTGTTCGGCAAGCCGGCCGGCCAGTGGTCGGGCGGAGCGATCGAGGAATCGTCCGATCCGCCCCCGACCGAGCTCAGCCCGCTGGCCCGGCTCGGCGAAAGGATCGCGGAGGCACTGCCGACCAAGCCGAAACCCGAGGACCCGAACGACGTCTTCGATCCGCTACCAGGCCACCTTGATCTGGCCGACATGATGACTATGGCACTCGACGTCATGCAGGAGCGGATCCAGGCGTCCCGGATCGCAGTGAACCCGCCAGATGTGCACATTGAGGTGCCCGCCGATTTGGGCACCCTGCTCGACTTCGCCGAAGCCAGCCGCATCATCGAAACCGGACGCGAACTGGCCCAGCGAGAATTCGACCGGTTCGGACTCTAGCCCGAGCGCACCAGCTTCGACGCCAGGTGCTGCGTCATCGGCTGGCCGACCGCCGCCATCTCGAAGCGGGTCTCCAACCGGTCACCGCGCAGCCGATAGACCCGGCGGCTAGCGGTGACGTCCTTCGCAGTGGACGTGGAAAGGACACGGGCGCGCAGTTCGATGTCGAAGCCGTCGTCGGCGGCGGTGAGGTCTCCCTCACCGATCTCGACCTGGCCGGTGGGTTGAGCGAGCACGAACTCAACGTGCCCGTCGCCACTGTGCCGCAGGTAGCCGGTCTCGGTGTGCATCGGCTGGCCGTCGGGTGACTTGGTGCGTTGAACGTACTCGAGGAAGGGTTTGCCGTTGCAGGTGAAGGTGATCGTCTCCTGGTACGAGAAGGACCGGCTGGTCGGATAGGCGCCCTCGCCCGGTCCGGACCAACTGCCGATCAACCTGGCCAAGGCCTCAAGGTTGGAGGGTAGTTCCATCCCTTCAATCTAGGCCGAGCCGTCGGTAATCTGGGAACCCATGGGATTCCTCTTCCGCCCAACACCGGCCATGGTGCGTCGTGATGAAGCGCTGCCCGGACGTGCTAGCTCGGCGCTCGCAGCGGTGGCGCCCGAGCATCTGGTCTTCGGCATCCCGGTGGACGCGCTGCCGGACGGTTCGCAGCTGGCCTACTTTGCACTTGGGTGTTTCTGGGGCGAGGAGAAGATGTTCTGGGGCACTGCCGGGGTGACCAACACTGCCGTCGGCTATCAGGGCGGTTTCACCCCGAACCCGACCTACGAAGAGGTTTGCTCCGGACAGACCGGACACGCCGAGACGGTCCGGGTCTGCTTCGACCCGGACCGGACGAGCTACGAACGACTCGTCCGGCAGTTCTTCGAGGCGCACGACCCAACGCAGGGCTACCGGCAGGGAAACGATGTCGGCACCCAGTACCGATCGGCACTCTTCCCGGTTGACCGAACACAAGGCGAAACGGCCCGCCGCGTCCGGGCGGACGCTGAGCGGGCCTTCGCCGGTGCGGGTTACGGGGCCTTGACCACCGAGATCGAGCCCGCGGACTCCTGGCCGTTCTGGTATGCCGAGGAATACCACCAGCAGTATCTTGTTCGGCACCCGAACGGGTACTGTCCGCTACATTCCACCGGCGTGCAATGCTCGGCGTCCGCGTGACGCCCGGTGGTCACCGCCCCGGTCAGTTGCTGGCGACCTCGTACAGCATGGCTTCATCGGCCACGTAACCTCCGCAGCCGTCGCAGCGGTTACGCGAGGCATCAAGGGCGCGCATCGAAGCGACTTGGACACCGTCGTAGATCGGTGTCACGCCCCTGCCGATGTCGCCGCACAACCCATCGGGATGGTTGGCTTCGCCGTGACACTGGAAGAACTGGCAATCGAAGTCGTCAGCCCCGGCAGCCCATCGCAGGCAGCAGTCGCAAAGCAGCGCGGTCTTGCTCCTGGTGACGATGTGTTCGGGAGCGATGCGGTACAACAGGACGCCATTGGCAAGCAGGCAATCCCAGTTCGTCGTCTCAGCATCGTCACAGCGCCAGCGCTGGACGATCCGCAGGCCGTTGAAACCTGCAATCGTGCCTCGGTAGACCTCATATGTGGAGCCGTGGTTCCATTCACGTGGAGTCGCGGAACGGCGTGTCGGAGTACCCCGCAGGTCGTCGTAGGCGTACCCAACTCCGTGGCGCTCGCGTGATGGGGTCAGTGTGGGGGCCATGTCAGTCACCTCCTCTCGATACCCATCATAGCCGCGCAGCCGATTTTACAAATCGTTACGGATTTGTAATGCACAATGTTCGACAAGCTTTAGTGCTTGATCAGGGCATACTCAGAATCTGGGCTGTGGATCGCGGTGCGGAACGGGTCCATCAAGACAACAGCGTCCGGTCCCTGCGGATGCGGGCCGCGATCTCGGCACCTCGGGCCACCCTGCCGTGACCAGGGACGACCACCTCGCATCCCGCGGCTGCCCGCTCCAGCGCGTCCAGACCGCGTAGGTAGTCGCCGACAGGATCATTCGCACTCAAGTCGAGCAGTGGCTCCTCTGTGTCGGACAGCATGTCGCCGGCCACCAGCACACCGTCAGTGGCTACGACCACCCCCAGATGGCCGGGTGCATGCGCATCATGCACCACTAGTTGCAGCGCCGGCCCGGCCCATTCGAGCAACTGCTCATTCGGCAACGGCACCACCCTGCCAAGCAGTTCGAGATCGGCACCCGGTGCGTCCGGAGCAGCGTCGGCCCTCGCGGCTGCCAGGCGTTCGGCGTTCAGCCAGGCGACCGCACGCCCTGAGGCGTACCGCGGGACGTCTCCCAATCCCACATGCCACAGCAGGTGGTCCCAATCGGGATGGGTCGAGATGCCGGAAACGCAAGCGACACCGAGGGTCGCCAAGCCGGCGACCAGTTCGTCCAGCTCGTCCCCGGTGACGCCCGGGTCGATGACGACGGCGCCCCCCGACCCACAGACCACCACCGTGTTCATGGCACAGAATGAACTGGTCGTCACCCAGCAGTGCTTAGAGATACGGGTCAGCGCGGCCATCGCCAGGCGCCCGTCGTCAGGCCAGTGCCTGATCCAACCCGGCCGTGGGCAGGTCAGGGAATGCCTGGCTGACCCCTTGGTGGATGATGTGCCCATTCCAGATGTTGAGGCCGACCGCCAACGGAGCATGGTTGCGGCAAGCCTGCCGCCACCCCTCGCCGGCCACCCGCGCCACATAGGGCAGTGTCGCGTTGGTCAGCGCCCACGTCGAGGTGTTCGGCACCGCACCGGGCATGTTCGTCACGCAGTAGAACAGCGAATTGTGCACGGTGAAGGTCGGGTTGTCGTGCGTGGTGGGATGGCTGTCCTCGAAGCAGCCGCCCTGGTCGATCGCGATGTCGACCAGCACCGAGCCGGGCTTCATCTGCGCAACCATCTCGTTGGTCACCAGCTTCGGCGTCCGGGAGCCCGGCACCAGCACGGCTCCGATCGCCATGTCGGCCCCGGCCACTTCCTCCCGGATGGTCAGCGTGTTGGACGCGACACCTTGAACCCGGTTCTCGTAGCGCCAGAAGACCAGCCGTAGCTTCTCCAGGTCGTTGTCGAGCACGGTCACGTCGGCGCCCATCCCGAGCGCCACGTTGATGGCGTTCTGGCCGGCCACTCCCGCGCCCAGCACGACCACTCGCGGGTTCTTCACGCCGGCGACACCGCCCAGCAGCAGACCGCGCCCACCATGGGGCTTCATCAGCGAGTAGGCACCCAACTGCGGAGCCAAGCAGCCGGCGACCTCGCTCATTGGAAGCAGCAACGGCAACATGCCCGACGACAACTGCACGGTTTCGTAACCCAGCGCGGTCGTGCCGGACGCCAGCAGTTGCTCGGTGAGCGGACGGTCGGCCGCCAGGTGCAGATAGGTGAACAGCACCAGGCCGTCGTGCAGGAAGTTGGATTCGTCGCCGACCGGCTCCTTCACCTTGAGCACCAGCTCACCGGACGCCCAAGTCGCCTCGGCGGTGGGTTCGATTCTGGCGCCGGCGGCGCGGTACTCCTCGTCCGTGATCGCCGAACCTAGCCCGGCGCCGGCCTGCACGATGATCTCATGCCCGCGGGCCACCAGTTCGTGGACGCCGGCCGGGGTGATGGCGACGCGGTACTCATGGTTCATTACCTCTGTCGGCACGGCGACTCGCATTTCAGTTCTCCTTCGAACTCGCTGCCCGAGATGCTACTCGCCCAGGGTGACACCCAACCCGTTCGCGACGATCAGGGCGATACCCAACAGGACAACCATGACAACCAGTGCGAAGATCGCGTAGGCAGCGATCCGGTAGGACCTGCGCCCCTCGCTGGCGGCGAGCACCCGCACGCCCACCGCGAACAGGGCGGGCAGTCCGGCGCCCAACAGCGCGCCCACCAGCAGCACCTCAATGAATGATCGCAGCACCAGCCCGAGCAGGTCCATGGCCTAGACCCTCGCCCCGGTGGGTTGCGGCGTGGCTCCCCATTCCTCGTTGACGTTGTGGCTGCCGATGGGACGCTGCTGGGCGCGGGCGAACATCAGCGCCGCGATCGCCACCATAATCAAGAAGATGGCCAACCCGCCCACGTCGCCACCCAAAGTGTCGGCCACGAACCAGGTGACGGCGCCCACCACTGCCGCGGCGGGCAGGGTCGTCAGCCAGGCCACCGCCATGTTGCCGACCACTCCCCAGCGCACCTGGGCGCCCGGACGCCCGATCCCGGACCCTAGGATCGAGCCAGTGGCGACGTGGGTCGTGGACAGCGCGAATCCGAAGTGGCTGGAGGCCAGGATCACCGCTGCGGACGAGGTGTCGGCGGCCATGCCCTGGGCCGGGCTGATGTCGACCAGTCCCTTGCCGAGGGTGCGGATGATCCGCCAGCCGCCGATGTACGTGCCGCTGGCGATGGCGAGGGCACAGGCCACCTTCACCAAGGTGGGGATCGCGTCGGTGGTGTGCCAGTGCCCGCTGGCGATCAGCGCCAGCGTGATGACCCCCATGGTCTTCTGGGCATCATTGGTGCCGTGCGACAACGAGATCAGCGATGCGCCGCCGACCTGCCCCCAGCGGAAGCCGGCGTCGACGTACCGTTGGGCGACCCCCTTGGTGATGCGCAGCACCACAGAGGTACCCAAGGTAGCCACCAGGATGGCGATGACCGGAGAGATCAGGCTGGGCACGACCACTTTGCCGACCACCCCGTCCAGCTTCGTCCCGTCACCTACCCAATTGACCCCGGCCATGCCGATGCCAGCGATCGTGGCGCCGACCAGGCCCCCGAATAGAGCGTGGGACGAACTGGAGGGCAGGCCCTTCATCCAGGTGAAGATATTCCACAAGATGCCCCCCACCAGCCCGGCGAGCAGGATCGTCAGCAGCGGCGTGCCGCCGTCGCTCACCAACTCCGGGCGCGGGGTACCGTCTGGATTCTGGATCCTGATGACGGCATTGGTGACTGTCAATGCGACATTGACCGACAGGAAGGCGCCGGCCAGATTCAGCGAGGCGCACAGCATGACCGCCGCCCGAGGGCGCAGCGCCTTTGTGGCGATACTCGTGGCCATTGCGTTCGCAGTGTCGTGGAAACCGTTGGTGAAATCGAACGCGAGGGCCGTGATGATGACAAGAAGCAAGAGAAGGAACCCGGAGGTCACTCTTGCATGGTAGCCCCCCTGATCATCTTTCGGACAGCCCGGCTTAACCCAGTTGTCATCCTCGGTCAGGCGAACAGTTCATCCAACGCTGCTGCCACGCCGTCGTCGGCGCTGGCGCCGGTCACCCGGTCGGCCAGCGCGATCAGTTCCGGCACCGCATTGGCCACCGCCACCGAGTAGCCACCGACGCCGAACATCTGGGCATCGTTGTGGTTGTCGCCGATCACCACCACCTGCTCGAGGGGCACGTCGAGCGTCCGACACAGGCCGACCAGCGCCTCGCCCTTGTGGACGCCCTTGGCGGTGAACTCCATCAAGAAGCTGGCCGACATGACGACTTCGGCTTCCTCACCGAGCCGGGCCCTCAGTTCCCGGTGGGCCCGGACGAGTTCGTCGGGTTCACCCCCGATCAGCATCTTGTGCGGGACGACCGGCAGCTCGGCCAGCGAGTCGAGCCGAACGATGTCGACGTCGTTCGACTCGGCCTCGAAGACCACCGCGAAGTGGTCGGGCTGGTTGGTGAAGACGTGCGCACCCTCAGGGATCATCAAGGCCACGTCGAAGTTGGACGCCACCTGCGCGGCTCGGCGCACCAACTCGACGTCGAGCTGGTGGGAGAACAGGGGCTTCGCATCCCAGGCCTGGCAGGCCAGCGCGCCGTTGTACCCAATCAGATAGAGACCTTGGGTGTCGACCTGGTTGCGATCCAGCTGGGTGAACAGGCCGTGACTGGTACGTCCAGAGGCGATCACCGTCGTGATGCCCTTTGCCCGCACCCTGTCAAGGGCCGCTCGGTTGCGTTCGGAGAGCAAGGCGCCGATCGGCACGAGGGTGTCGTCGAAGTCGGTCGCGACCATGGTGAAGGACATGGTTTGGCCTCTCGGGTCAGTCGTCGGGGGGCGTGGTCTCCCACGGCGTCGGCGCTGGTTGGACGGCGGACAGCTGCGCCTTGCCCCAAGGGTAAACGACCTCAACAGAACCGGAGCGATAACTGCTGGGCAGAAGTTAGGCTGGCACCCATGAACGGTGACAACCCCGCCCGGGGTTGGCCAGAACCCCAGGTCCTCCCGGTCGGCGCCCGGGGGGGCTGCGCAATCACACTCAGGAGACGCACCATGACCGATCAGGCACTCGATGCCGCTGTGGCGAAACTCACCGACGATGGGGCAGCACCGTCGGTGATCGCGGCCTTCGTGGACCGCTACGCACGCTTCGCCGGCGGCGAGACCGGCTACCTGCGCGAGGCCGACATCAGGCCGTTGACTGATCCCCCGCAGTTGGAGGACCTGCCGATGGATTCCGGCGCTGTCGACGCCCTCGCCCAAACGGCGGTGGTCCGGTTGAACGGCGGCCTGGGCACCTCAATGGGCCTGGCTGGCCCCAAGTGCCTGATCCCGGTGCGTGAAGGGTTGACCTTCCTCGACATCGTGGTGCGACAGATGCTCGCGCTGCGTGCCGAGCACGGCGTCCGGCTGCCGCTGCTGCTCATGGACAGCTACAACACCTCGGCCGACACCTTGGCGGCACTGCAGGCCTACCCGGAACTACCTGTGGACGACCTGCCGCTCGACTTCCTACAGAGCAGGGAACCGAAGCTCCTGGCCGACACGCGCATGCCCGTGGAGTGGCCGGCCGACCCCGGGTTGGAATGGTGCCCGCCCGGCCACGGTGACTTCTACCCGTCCCTGCATGCCAGCGGGCTGATCCCACGCTTCCTGGCGGCCGGCTTCCGCTACCTCTTCGTCGCCAACATCGACAATCTGGGCGCGCTGCCCGACCCGCGACTGGCGGGCTGGTTCGCGTCCAGCGGCGCACAGTATGCCACCGAGGTGACCACCCGCACCGACATGGACCGCAAGGGTGGCCATCTGGGTTACCGCAACGCTGATGGCCGGCTGGTCCTGCGCGATACCGCCCAGGTCTCGCCTGACGAGATGGAGTTCTTCGTCGACATTGAGCGCCATCCGTGGACGCACTGCAACAATCTGTGGCTCGACCTGGTGCAGGTCTCCGAGGTCTTGGACGCGAACCAGGGCACCTTGTCGCTGCCGCTGATCGTCAACCGCAAGACCGTCGACCCGGCCGACGCCGGTTCACCCGCCGTCGTGCAGCTTGAGGGCGCCATCGGTGCCGCGGTCGAGGTCTTCGAGGGGGCACGGGCGATCGGTGTGCCGCGCAGCCGCTTCCTGCCGGTCAAGGGCACCGCCGAACTGCTGGTGCTGCGCAGCGACGTCTACGACTTCGCTGCAGACGCCCGGCTGGTCGCCCGGACGCCCGCCCCGATCGTGCAGCTTGACCCCGATCACTACAAGTTGATCGACCAGTTCGAGGCCCGCTTCCCGGCCGGGCCTCCGTCCCTGGTCGAGGCGGAGACCCTAAAGGTGACTGGTGACTGGACGTTCGGGGCTGACGTCCGGGTTCGCGGCAGGGCGGTCTTGGCGGCGCCTGCGGACCAGGACGCGAAAGAGCCGCGTTTCGTCCCGGATGGCGCGGAGATCACCGATTCGGGCGTCGCCGGCTGATCAGAGCTCGGTCAGCGCAACCGGCAGAAGGCGTCCACGTGGTTGATTCGCCCGGAGACGATGAGTTCGTCGTCGGCCTCGATGACCATCTCGGGCACGGCATAGAGGAAGTCCTGCCCTGGGCGCTTGGCGCCAACCACTGTCACCTTGTTCTGGGTGCGCAACATGGACTCGCGCAGCGTCTTGCCCCAGGTGATCTTGGGTGCCCGGGTACGCGCCATGGCGAAGCCGTCCTCGAATTCGAAGAAGTCGATCATGTAGCCAGAAACGGCGTGGGCGACGCGTTTGCCTGTTGAAGACTCGGAGTAGACCACGTGGTGGGCCCCGATGCGTTCGAGGATGGACCCGTGCTCCTTGGTGGCTGCGCGGGCCCATATCTCTTGCACGCCCATCTCTGAAAGGGCGAGCACGGTCATGATCGACAGCTCCACCTTGCTGAGCGCCACAATCGCCTTGCGGATCTGTTGGACGCCGATTTGCTCCAATGCGTCACGGTCCGACGGGTCCATCTCGATCACCTGGGTGAACTCATCGGCATGCCGGGTGGCCTGCGCATGATCCTCGGTGACCGCGATGAACGGGATGTCCATTTCCTTGAGCGCTTGGGCTGCGGCAGTGCCGAACAGGCCCAATCCGACCACCAACACCGTGTCGTCGGCGATCCGACGATCTGGTCTACCCAACATTAGTCTTCTCCTCCGGCAGGACGTAGTGGCGATGGCGGGCACGCAGAGCGAGCGCGGCGGCGACCGACACCGTGCCCACGCGTCCGAGGTACATCAGCAACATCAGGACGACCAACGACTCCGGGCGGAGCTGTGGGGTGATCCCCGTCGTCAGACCGACGGTACCAAACGCCGAGATGGTTTCGAAGAGCACCTGCTGCCAAGCAAAGCGGTCGTCGACCACGATGAACAGCGTAGCCAGCGCAACCGTTGCGGAGCCCAGCATCACCACGGTCAGGGCGGCTCGCTGATCGGCTGCCGGAATCGCTCGGTGCCCGACCACCACCTGGTCCTCGCCGCGCAGTTCAGCGGCGACGGTGGCCAGGATGATCCCGATGGTGCCGACCTTGATTCCCCCTGCGGTGCCGGCAGAGCCGCCGCCGATGAACATCAACAAGTAGTAGAGCCCCAGCGTCGTCTCGCTGACGGCCCCGTAGTCGATGTGGTTGAAGCCCGCTGTGCGGGGGAAGACGGCACCCGCCAAGACGGCGAGTCCGCGATCATCGAGCGGCAGGGAGCCGAGGGTCCGCGGATTGTTCCACTCAGCGAAAGCGAAGACTGCGGCGCCCAGCACCAACAACGACAGCGTGCCCGCGATGGCAAGACGCGAGTTGACGCTCCACCGGGCCCGGTGGCCGCGACCACGACCGAAGAACCTGTGACCCACCTCGAACAGCACCGGGAAGCCAAGCCCGCCCAGCACGATTGCGACACAGATCGGCACGATGATCGCAGGGTCGCCGACAAAGCTGACCAGGTTGTCGCTGAACAGGGCAAAACCGGCGTTGTTGAATGCCGAGACTGCGTGGAAGACCCCGTACCAAGTGGCCGATGCCCAGCCGTCGGCATGGGGACGGAAGGCCAAGGTGAGCACGAACGCTACCAGGGCTTCAATGGTGAACATCACCTTGGCGATCATCCTCGGCACGCGAAGAACCGAGCCCAGGCCGGCGTGGAGCTCCTGGCCGGCGATCAGCGACCCTTGCAGGGATATCCGGCCGGTGACCACGAGAGTGAGCAGGCTGGCGAGGGTCACGATCCCGAAGCCGCCAACTTGGATGAGCGCCATGATGACGAACTGTCCAACCGGGCTCCAGTAGGTGGCGGTGTCAACGGTGGTCAGTCCGGTTATGCAGATTGCGGAAACAGCTGTGAACGCCGCATGAATGAGCGGCGCCGACTCACCACTGGACGTGGCCACCGGAAGCAGGAGAAGCGCGGAACCGACGGCGATTCCGGCCAGGTACACCGCTGGAACCACCCTCGCCGGATGGCTCAGCCACCGTGTGAGGCGCATGACGCCGATGGTATTCCCTCACACGGCGGCAGGAGCCAACTCGCGGTGAACATCCAACCGGGTGCGACCAGCTGATCAGATCAGGGTCTCGATCGGCCGGTGGTCCATGTCGTCGAAGTCCTGGTTCTCGCCGGCCATCGCCCAGATGAAGCTGTAGGCCTGCGTTCCGACGCCGGAGTGGATCGACCAACTCGGCGAGATGATGGCCTCGCGGTTGCCCACGATCAGGTGGCGTGTCTGGGTCGGCTCACCCATCAGATGGACGACCCGGGCGTCCGCCGGCACGTCGAGGTAAAGGTAGGCCTCCATCCGACGGTCGTGGGTGTGCGCCGGCATGGTGTTCCACATGCTGCCGGAGTGCAGCTGAGTGAGGCCCATCACGATCTGGCAGGACTTGATGCCGTCGGCGTGGATGTAGCGGTTCAGGGTGCGACGGTTCGCGTGCTCCTGGTCGCCCAGCTCACGGATGTCGCCGTGGCCCGGCAGCACGGACGCAGTCGGGTGACTGGTGTGGGCGGGGGCACTGAACAGGTAGAAGAGCGCCTGCTCGTCGCCTACGGTCTCGAAGCTGACGTCGCGGACGCCACGTCCAACGTAGACACAACCGCCTTTGGGCAGTTCGTGACGCTGGCCATCGGTGGTGACGGCACCGGTGCCCTGGATGACGAAGACACCTAGCTCGCGACGCTGCAGGAAGTACTCGGCCCGCAGTTCGTCCGGGGCGTCCAGCTTCAGCGGCCCTTCGCCGGGCACCGCACCGCCGACGATCACTCGGTCCTGGTGGCTGTGCACCAAAGTGACCTGACCGTCGTTGAAGAGGTCTGGGACGAGGAAGTTGGTCCGCAATTCTTCTGTCGTCATCCCGGCGGCCTCCCGCTTGCTGACCGCGTGCCGATTCTCCATCAAGAACCCCTTCCGACGAAATATGTGTTTCGCTGAGCGATACTCTCATCGTACCTCACGGCTTGGCCGGATTCACATCTGCCGACAGGACTGGACCTGAAGGCCCTGGAGAACGTATATTCAAACTGCTGATTCTCAGAGAACTCTCAGCTTTCACGAACAGCTCAACGAGGAGGGTGTCCAGATGGCCGATCGTGGCGACAATCGGGCGCAGCGCAGCGACCGGCTGCCGGTGCTCAGTTTCCTGGGTCGCCCTGGCCCAGACGCGAGCCCGGGCACCGGCGGCTTCTTGAGCGCCGCAATCGCAGGATCACTGATCTTGGTGCTGGCGCTGATGGGCTTGACGATTGCCATTGGACGGGCGCCGGTCGAGGCAGTTGCCGACCGAACCGATCAAGTTGCACAGGCGACACCAACTGCGCCAACCAGCTACGCCTCACCGGAGCCGACCGGACCCCGCTACACCCCGGAGCCGATCATCAACGGAGTCCCCCAGAAACCGCCGTCGTCCGAGCCGACACCCAGCGCCAGCGCGGCGCCGGCAAACAGTGCGGCTGGGCAGAGCGACCGGGCCGGCGCGGACTCTGCCGATAGTGCTGCCAGCGACCGGCTGCAAGACCTCCAAGACAGGATCGAAGAGGGCCTTCGCGTCAACCTTCCGTCCGGATGGGTGCGGAACGGAGGCTGACGCAGCTGTGAATGGCTAACGTGTCTCAGGCTCTTGGCGGGGGTCGGTGACATGATCGTCAACGGTGGCTGCTGTGGTGTTGACCGCGCTCGCGCCGTTGAAGCCGGCCTCCTTGGCCGCCAAATTCTCCTCAGCACTGCGCAGCTCTTTGTAGCGCGCCTTGAACGTCTTCTCCGGCAGCGCCAAGCCGATGCCCAGCAAAAGACCTCCCGAGAAGCCGAGGCCGGCACCGATCAACGTCCAGTTCCGGGGGTTCGCGAACCCTGCGCTGCGGTTGGCGATGGCCACCGCGTGGAGCTGGTTGATCTGGATAACGACGTAGATCATCACGCCCACGAAGGCGAGTGAGGCCACCACGCCCAGCACAACCAGCAGGGTCTTGGAGAACTTCATCATGATGAAGAGCCTAGACCCCGCTGGTGGGTGGTGGCATAGCGTGGTCTACAGGCAGTCACTCTCGATACGGTCGAGGGCCGCCTCCCAGCGATCCTTCACCCATGCACGGTCGGCGCCCGGCGCCAGCTTGGAGTGTGCAATCTGCACCTCCGTCGCGTCGTCGCCCGCTGGGATGAGCCGGACGTCGACCAGAGATGGCTGCGCCGAATCCCGTAGTCGCCAAGAGAATCGGATTTGTTCCAACGGATGGAAACTGCGGATGACGCCTTGGCGTCCATCGTGGGACTGCCAGGAGGTGCCCTTTGATCCCAGTAGTCCGCCCGGCCCCAGCAGGGCCTCGGAGCCGTCGCTCGTCATGAGGACGTCCCAGACGGTCTTCACCGAGTGGGGCAGGGTCCGGCTAACGACGACGGCTGCGACTTCGGTCTCGCCAGTGGCCTCACTTGTCTGTTCCATGGGGACCTCACTTATTCGATTTGTCTGGATGCCCGGACCAGCGCTGGTCGGGGTTTGCAGTTAGATTAATGCGCCGCCCTCAGGCTTGGGGATGGATTCCAGCTATTGTTGCGCGACCGCGCCGATACGGACTGACAGTCGGGTCCCCGATGATCCAGAACCGCAGCGGCCAGTCGGCAGCCACCGAGATACCGACTCGCGGGCCGTGTGCAACCTGCACCGGCTCGCCGGTTGGCTGCAGAAGGAACTCGTCCCCCAGCGGCGCCCCATCGTCCTGCCTCGTCAAGCCCAGGACGCGGCCCAGATTGCCGGGACCGCTGGCCAGTCGGGCGGTTGGCAGTTCGGCTGCTCCAGGCCGTTTCGATGCCCGGCGCGCCCGCGCCAGTTCCTCACCCGCAACCACTTCGCCGGCACGCAACAACAGGGCGGACGCCTGACCGGCCGGTGAGCAGACCAGGTTGACGGCCAAATGGACGCCGTAGCTCAGGTAGACATAGAGCCGACCCGGCTCCCCATACATGGTGGCCGCGCGACCGCCCGGGCCGCGGTAAGCATGCGACGCCGGGTCGTCCGGCCCCAGGTAGGCCTCCACCTCGGTCAGGCGCAGGCCGATCTGGCCACGCCACAGCACCGACCCCAGAACCGCGGGAGCCAGTTCGTCAGCGCGTCGAGTGAAGTCAAGGCTCTCCATCGGTCAATCATGCCCGCAGCGACACAAGGTAGGCTCAACAGGTGACTAACCACCGGTTGCACGCGCACCGACCCCGGGTGCTGCGGGTTCTGGTGGGCTGGTTCGTGATACTGCTGGTCGCATGCGGGCAGCCTGCCCCGGCCCAGACCCCGAGCCCGAGCCCGACCACACCGTCTCCCACTTCCACCCCGTCGGTCTCCAACACCACCCCTGCGAACGCCACACCCACGAAACTGCCGGTTGCCTACGACCTGTTCACCAAGGGCCGGGCCAGCCAGGTCGTCGCCCAACTGGTCGCGGCCGCGGAAGGCAAGCCCGTAGTCAGACTGGTCTTGGATCGCACCAGAGCGCGACTCACCTATGTGGACGAGGGCGACCGGCCTCGCTCGGTGGTCTGGGAAGCCGGCAAGATCTCGCCGAGCGACGACGGTACCGACCTGGTCGCGTCCACCAGCTTCGATCCGCTTCGGTTCAACCTGTCCGATGTCGAGACGCTGTTCCAGATCGCGGCGACCATCTCGGGCTCGAGCACCCGGCAGGAACTGCAGATCATCGGGTACGACCACGGCGAGATCTACATGACCGTGACTACCTCGCCCGAGTCATCGACCGTCTTTTTCGACCGGGACGGCGTCCCTGTCCCACGCCTCGATCTGACACTGGCCGACAATCTCGCAACAGGCATCAGCGATGCGCTGGTGGATCGCTTGCTCGTGGTCGAGGTAGGTGTCAACGGCTCCGCTCAGGTCTGGGTGGATGTCATCCCGAGCCCCGGCATCGTCGAGCGGCGCATCCGTCCGGCAAACCAGCCGATGTACCTGGCGCAGCGCCGCGAGACGCCCAGCGGCGAGCAGTTCGACGCCGGACTGATCGACCCCCAAGTGCTGGCGCTGCTGTTGCGCACCGCACCCGGACTGCTCGGCGAGGACCCGACCACTCCAGTCTCGCTGCGGGTCATGCAGCCCGCCAAGGCCACTGCACCGCGCATCGTGGTGCAGATCGGCAGTTCCCAACTGGTCACAGACCTGTCAGGGGAGCCGCTGTCCGAGCCGTGATCTTGCCGCACGTGGGATGATTGAACCCATGCGAATCGTGGGAGTGCTGGCACCTGGGGTCGGCACTTCTGTTGATGTGACACTCGGCCACGGTGAGGACCCACGCATGCTGCTGTGGCGCGAAGGCTGGGTGCTCACCCGAATGTTGAGTACCCACCTGGACGAACAGGGGATCGTGCTGACCGTCCAGGTGCGAACCCGCAGCCGGAGTTCGCGGCCCCCCCGGATCAAGTCCCGCGGCCTGGATCCCCAGTTGAAGGTCGGCCCGGACGAGGTGGCCGTCCCCCACCAGCGGGTGGCAGCCTATGCCATCGTCCGGTCCCTGCGCGGGGTGCTCGGCACGCAGTGCTCCGACCGCACGGCGATCCCCGGGCTCTGGCAGCTACCGGGCGGCGGCCTGGAGGCCGGCGAGACGCCGAGCGAGGGCGTGGTGCGCGAGATCATGGAGGAAACCGGGCAGCGCGTCCGCATCAACCGGCTCATCGACGTTCAGTCCGATCATTGGGTGGGACGCGCCCCGACCGGAGTGCTGGAGGACTTCCAGGCCCTGCGAATCATCTATACCGCGGTCTGCGACGACCCGACCCACCCGCAGGTGCTTGACATCGGTGGGACGACGATGTCGGCGAGTTGGGTCTCGCTTCGGCACTGGCGTTCACTGCAATGGACGTCAGGTGCGCGGTCGTTGCTGGACCGGCACCTGACGTCCGTCTCAATGCATTAATGCGACGCGGTTCTCAATTGCGGAAGAAACTCAGGATCCGCAGGATATTGGTGTAGAGCCAAATCAGGGTGACGGTCAGGCCGAACGCACCGCGCCACGACTCGCTCTCCGGGGCGCCGATACGGATGCCCTGCTCGATGGCGTCGAAGTCCATCAGCAGGCTGGCCGCGGCCAGTACCACCCCAAGACCTGCTGCCAGCCAGGCGATCGGCCCAGCTTGCGGCCCGACGGTCGCCCAGCCGAGATTCACCCCGAACAGCAGCAGCGCGAGGTTGATCAGCGAGACGATCAGGTAGGCGATCAGCGAGACGACGACGATCTGGGCCGCCCGCCCACGTACACGCGCGCCGAGGTACTTGTACGCGCCGAGCACCACAAAAGCGGCCACCACGGTGCCCAAGACGGCCTGCAGGACGATACCCGGGTACATGTACTCGAAGAGCTTGCTGAACGCGCCGATGACCACACCCTCTACCACCGCGTAGGCGAAGATGGCAGGCACTGAGATGGTGCGACGGGCTGAGACGATCCAGACGGTGACCAAGGCGGCCAGCGATCCGACGATCGCAACCGGAGCCAGCAACTGCAACGGCAGCAACAGCATGGTGACGCCGGCAGTCGCGACCACGATAAGCAGCAGAATCGCGGTCTTGGTGATGACGTCCTCGATGGTCATCCGCCCCTCGACCTGCTGGGGCGCCATGGCCGGCTGCCGGTTGAAGGTGTCCTGCGGTTGCCCGGGCGCGTAGCCCTGCTGCTGCGGGTTGTAATAGGCATCCGGCTGGAAGCCCTGCGGGTACCCCTGCTGACTGGCGGGGGTGAAGGCATCCGGCCTGGATAGAACGGGGTTGTTGGTGCGCACCGGCGCTTCCTCCTGGTCTGGTTCGCCCCACGTGTGCGCGGGGTATCGTGGGCAAGTCTACGGGCAACAACGCCGTGACCAATCAGGGAATTCCCTGAAGAGCGCTCGTCCCTGGTCGGTCCATGGCATCATCGGCCCCATGTCTGAGCCGATTCGGGATGCGACGGGGATGCACTCGGTTCGTGAACCGATTCCGTCCCGTGCAGAGTCCCGCGCCTACGGGAAGTCCCTGCGCACCAAGGTGCCTCGATCATCGTTGGGTATCTGGCGTCCCGCTGACAACCGGCCCGACCCAGTCGATCAGGTGATCGAGTCGCATGTCGGACGCATCCCCCGGTTGATCGGACTGCGGGTGGCCAGGATGACGGCATCACCCTACGGATTCCTGCGTGGAGCAGCCAACGTCTGTGCGTACGACTGCGCGTCCCTACCGGCGACCGGGATGGTCGCAATCATCTGCGGGGACGCCCACCTCGGCAACTTCGGCTTCTACCGATCACCTGAGGGTGAACTGGTCCTCGACTTGAATGACTTCGACGAGGCACATCCGGGGTTCTGGGAGTGGGATCTGCGACGGCTGGTGGCCAGTGTCCACGTCGCCGGACGGCAGAACCAGATGAGGGAGGAGCAGTGCTCCGAGGCGGTCGCCGCCTGCGTGAATGCCTACCGAGACGAGTTGACGCAGTTGGCCGAGATTCCGCTGCTGGCCCGCAGCTTCGTGCGTGTCGACCTCGGACACCTGAACGAGACCGTCAGTGAACCCTCCCTGCGCGACGAGGTGGTGCGGGCGGCGGCCAAGGCCCGGACGCGCACCTCCGACCGAGCTTTGCCGAAGCTGACCCGATCCCAGGGGGGTGTGTACCAGATCGTCGAGAACCTGCCGGTGACCAGGAAGGTCGCGCCAGCCCGGTTCGACCAGGTCGGTGTCGCGCTGGACGACTACCTCGGGACGCTGCGCTTGCAGTGGGCCCGCGTCGTGGGCGCCTACTGCTTGATGGACGTCGCACACAAGGTGGTCGGTGTCGGGTCGGTCGGCTTGCGCGCCTTCCTGGCACTGCTGGTGGGCTCCAGCTCCGATGACGTCCTCTTCCTGCAGCTGAAGCAAGCACGTCGCTCGGTGATCGCGCCGTTCATCCACGGCGCGCATGCACGGCACGCCCATCAGGGCCAGCGCGTGGTGGAATACCAGCAGGCGCTGCAGACCGTCAGTGACCCGCTGCTCGGCTGGGCGACGCTGCCTCCGATCATGGCGCCGGGCATCGCCACCCAGCTCTCGGCAAATTCGACGATGTCCGGGGCACCCGCGATCCAGGTCTACGTCCGGCAGTACCGCAACATGTCGGGTGCCGTGGTGATCGACGGGCTCGACGCTGGTGCACTGGTCGACTATGCGCGGGTGCTGGGTCTGCTGCTGGCCAAGAGTCATGCCCGGACCTCGGGCGCGTCTCGGATCGCCGGCTACCTCGGCAAATCGGACGCGGCGGCCGAGGCCCTCGTCCAGTTTGCGCGGGCTTATGCCGACCAAACCGAGTCGGACCACGCGGCGATGTGCGCGGCGGTCCGGTCCGGGAGGCTACCGAACGCCGCCACCGATGGTGGGGCATCCTGACGTCGTTCGGGGCTTAGGCTTGGGGTCATGGACTCATCGCTCGTGCTCGTCGCCAATGCCAAGGACGGCACCATCAGCACGTTCACACTGACCGATGACGCGCTCGAACCCCTCGGTCGCAGCGATGTCGGGGCGCTCGGTATGCCGCTAGCGGTCGACGCAGACCGTGATCTGGTCTTCGCGGGCACCAACAACCCGCGCGGCGTCACGGTGCTGCGACTCGACCGGGCGTCCGGCGCACTCACGCCGCTCGGCAGATACCCGACGCAAGGCAGCCCCACCTACCTCGCGCTCAACTCGCACGGAGGGCTGCTGTTGAGCGCTTCCTACCACCAAGGGTTGGGTGAGGTCTTCCAGGTCGGCGTCGATGGCGCGCTGACCGCGATTGGTGATCCGATCGCCCGCGACAACCTGCACAGCGTCCAACTGAGCCCGGACGACGCGTTCTGCTACTTCGTCTCGCTGCGGGAAGACCTGGTCGCGCAGTATGCGCTATCGCCCGGCGGCGAACTGACGCCGCTCGACCCGCCCACCGTCGCGGCACCGACGGGCTCCGGGCCGCGGCACATCGTGCTCGACTCATCCGCGACTGCCGCCTATGTCAGCACCGAGTATGCCGGCCAGGCCCTTCACTACCGGCGTGATCCGGTGTCTGGTGTACTCGAGAAGGCGTCTTGGGCAACCTGCATCCCCACTGATCGGGGTCTGTCGCACAGCAGGTTCGGCGCACAACCGCGCGATGAAGACCTGATCTGGTGCGCCGACCTGCACCTTGATGGTCCGGGACGCCTGCTCTACTGCTCGGAGCGTAACCGCGGCACGATCACCGCCGTCGAGGTGGCCGAACAGACCGGCGAACTCGGCCGGGCGACCGCCCACTCCGACGTGGTGGCCCAGCCGCGCGGCTTCCGGGTACTGCCGAACGGTGACCTGCTGGTGGCCTCCGAGACCGATCGGGTGGTGGCCCGCTTCCGGCCGGATGAGAATGGGGCGCTGACCGAGGTGGATCGCCTAGAAGTGGGCTTGGGCGCCAACTGGATCGAGGTCATTCCCCACTGATCTCGTATCGCGACCGATTTGCCCGCGACCGCGCGGGTCAATCGGTCGCGTTATCCACAGGTTCGCATGGGTTTGGCGGAATCGGCCTCCCAACGCCAATTTTCACCGGCGTGATCCCCGCCGCCACCGTTCCAGACTCCATTCGCGCACTAGCTGCGCGCCAAGCCGGCGTGCTGCGCCGAGTCGACGCTATGGCTGCCGGCATGTCGCGGCACACGATCGACAGGCTGGTGGCTCAACATGACTGGCAGCAACTGGCCCGCGGCATCTACTTGGCGCACAACGGTCCGGTTTGCTGGACCGCCAACGCTTGGGCGGGGGTGCTGATCGGCGGGGATGAGGCCATGCTTGCCGACGAGGCCGCTGGTCATCTGTGGGGCCTCGTCGGCGAGCCGCCGGGCCGGATATCCGTCCTGGTGCCGAATGAGCGCCACCCCGAACAGCGCTGGCCGTGGCATTTCCGTAGAACCCGAGATCTGCCACGTCGCTGCGGGACACCGCCGCGCACCCCTGTCGCCGACACCATCGTGGACTTGTGCATCCTGCAACCAGAACATCAGGCCAAGATCCTGGCTGACATCCTCTCATCCGGGCGAACCACCGAGAGGGCGATCTTCAGGGTGCTCGACGGCAGGGTCCGCGTTACGAATCGCCACCTACTGGAGGTGATGCTCGGCCGAGTACGCGAGGGCATCCATTCGGAGCTGGAACACCTCTACGATCAGGACGTGGAGCGCGCTCATCGGTTACCGCGCGGGCGCCGACAGGTCTTCGACGGCAGATTCCGAACCGATGTCATGTATCAGGGGCTGATTGTCGAGTTGGACGGACGTCTGGGCCACACCGGATCGGGTGCATTCCGGGACGCCGTACGCGACAATGCTCACGAAGTGGCGGGGTTCCGCACGCTCCGCTTTGGCTGGGAAGACGTTACTCAGCGTCCCTGTCTGGCGGCAGCGCAGGTTGTGGCAGTACTCCAGCAGCAGGGGTGGCCGGGCCGGCTCTCCCACTGCCCACGTTGTTGCTAGGTGAGTGCTGCGGCTGGTGTGATCGCGACTCAGACCGGTTCGTCATCGTGTTGCGCCCGGCGGGCCACCAGCGTGTTCAAGGTGGCAGCAGCGGCCTCGGCGTCCGCGGCCGTGACCAGGAAGGGACCCTGCTCGCCCCGGTCGATCCGCAGCGCCGGCCCGCCGGCGGTGATCAGCCCTCGTTCGCCGTTGAAGCCGACGCGCATCCCCCAGCCGCCGAAGTCGCGCAACGGACGGACGTCGACCACGGTCGCCCCGGCGATCGCGTTCAACGGCACATCGAACCAGGGAATGAAACCGAGCGCCCGGGCGCGGACCCCGCGTCCGTCAACGGTGACATTGGCTGCCATCGCCAGACCCAGCACGACGATGAGTGCGGTGAGCAGCGCCATCAACAGCGCGCTCCCCCACGTTCCGGCGGCGATCATCATCGGTATCAGAACGGCAGTGGACAGCGCCCCGAGCCCGATCACCACTGCGACAGCCCGGGCGACGCGGGTCCGTCCGGTCCAAGCCAGCGTCACCGCGTCGTCGACCAGCAGCCGGGGGGCGGTGGCGTCGATGTTGACCTGCACCGCTTCCTTGCCCGGCCGTTGCCGGAAGACCAACCAGAGCAGGACGCCGACGGCGATCGCCGCGGCGCTGGCCACCACGATCGGCAACTCGGCCGAGGTGTCGCGCACCTGCTCGGCGGTCATGCCGCGCTGCATCCAGACCGATCCGTTGATCACCACCGACATGAAGACCGCCGTCGCGGCGCTGACCGGCCCTAGGACGCGGCCCTGCCTCATGACCAAACCGATCACCACCATGAGCAGTGGCAGCACACCGGTGATGACGGCGTTCTCCACATACAGCCGAGCTGTCGGCTTGAATGCGTCCGCCCGGCCAGCGGGGCCCCAATGGGTGGCGACCATCTCGGGCAGTTGTTCGCGGCCCGCCCACAACAGTAGCGAGCCGCCCACGGCAGCGACGATCACGATGATGACGCTCACGACAGTGGCCACCACGTCGGCGCGCTCGGCCTTGGCAGGGCTAGGCATCTGTATCTTCCTCGTTGATCATACGGACCAGTTCTCCGCGGCTAACACCGAGCCGCTCGGCCTGGGCGATGAGTTCGTCGACCATCGTGGCCAGTTGAGAGGCACCGCGGCCGGACGCCAGCACCACGGCGCCGCGCCCGCGACGTAGCTCGATCAGGCCTTCAGCGCGCAGCTCCTGGTAGGCGCGCAGCACGGTGTGCAGGTTCACGTCCAGGCTTGTCGCGAGATCCTTGCCGGAAGGCAGACGGTCGCCTGGGTGCAGCGTGCCTTCGCCCAGGGCACGCCGCACGACCCCGGCGATCTGCTCGTACAGGGGCTCGGGGTCCCGCGGGTCCACTCGCCACAGCATAGTTCTAGAATAATTAGAAGATCGACGAGACGCAAGACGACTCGACGAAGGACCGGCCGTGTCCGCTAGAACTGGCCCCACGAGGTGCGGCTGCTGCCGGGGCCTTCCTCGATGTAATAGCCCCGGCTTGTTGCCCACTGCTCGCCACCTTGGTAGAGCAGATTCGAACCGCTGTTCAGATAGTCCTCGGCCATGGCCACGTCGCCGACCTGCATCAGGAGCTCATTCAGCTGAGCCTCGCTCCCCGGAATGCCCAGCTTGACCGCAAGGAAGAGGACGTGCAGGCGGTTCAAGGAACCCTGGGCGACCGCGTCCAGCAACGCGTTCGTGGACAGGCCGTGGTCGAACTCGAGGATGAGGTCGTAGATCTTCTTCGCCTGCTGTCGGTCGGTCCAGCCGGCGGAGTCGGTGAGCATCTGCGACGCCCTGGCGACAAGCCCGCTCACGGCCGGCTGCCCGATCGCGACCAGCACGGCGTTGACCCCGGAGTTCTGCGACTCCTGGGCGACAAGGGTGTCTATCAGCAGCGGTACGCGTTCAGCCTTCACCAGGAAGGGTGCCGCCTGCTCCGGGCTGATGGCGTAGAAGTCGAGCAGGGCACGAAGGGCGCGGGCGCTGACAGTGGCGTCCCCGCTACCCAGCGCCGCCTCGAGTTGAGGTCCCGCCACCACCCCGAACCGGGTCAATAGGCCGCGCGTCCAGTTGGTCTCACCGAGCACCGCGATAAGCGGCCCCACCGCAGGCTCTCCGATGGCCAGCAGGATCTCCTCCAAATCTCCGGCCAGCTCCGCCGACTGGGTCTGCGTGCGGGCCTCGATCAACATGGGTATGCGCTCAGGGGTCGCCAACAACGCATCGACCGCCGCCGCGGCCTTGGGACGCAGACACAGCAACGCACCCAAGACATCTGCGCGCACCGACGCGGTGGAGTCGCCCAGCCCTGCCCCGATCTTCGGGATGGCCAAAGCCCCGAACTCGCAGAGCAGGCCGGCAATCCAGGTCTCTTGCGGGACGGCCGACAGCTTCGCGACAAGCGCCTCGGCGCCCGGAGCACCGAAGCCGACCAACAGGCCATCGATCGCGGCGTCCGCCTGCGCGCCCGCCGTGCCATGCACCTCCACCAGCCCAGTGGCCGCCTCGGGATGCTTGAGCAGCGGCGCGACCGCTGCGGCCCGGACGTCCTCGCTGCCCTCGCCGCTGTGAATCGCAACCAGCCCGACCAGCGAATCGAGTACGTCCTTCAGCTGCAGGCCGGCGAGAGCCTGCACGGCATGCACCCGGATGGCGGTCACCCACTGCTGGGGGGTACCAGCGTATTGGGCGAGAGCGGCGATGGCGTCGGCGTCCCCGATGGCCGCCAAGCAGTCGACCGTCTCGGACAGGGCGGTCACCTGCTTGTCGGACAGTTCGCGCTTCGGTTCCTCGTTGAGCAAGGCGATGTACTCGTCACGCAGCGCGGCAAGCCCGGCGGTCGCGGTCGGGTTCGACACGGCGGCCGCGGCCAAGGCTTGGGTGGCGTCCAGCGAGTGCCGCTCGGCCAGTTCGGCCGCCTTCTTCTGCCGTGTCTCGGCTTGGTCGGTGGTTGACAGGGCGCTGACCAGCTTCTCGTCCGAGGCCGAGCACGCGGTGGTCAGCGAGCCGACCAGCACGACCAGCACAAGCAAGAGCGCTGGCCATCGTCGGTGGCTCGGCAACTCAGAGGTGTGACTGTTCGGGGAGACCGCGAAATGCTGTGTCGGCGCCATTGCCGCCCCCTACATAGCTGCATTTGGGTGAGAAGCACCACAATAGGACGCAGCGCTCCTCCTGCGCAGCCGATCGAGGCCAATAGATCACTGAATCTTCGGGCCATAACTCCTAGTCACTGTCGAACGGTTGCCCTTCGGTGCCCCCGATGGGAATCGAACCCATACTTGAGCGGGTTTAAGCCGCCTGCCTCTACCGTTGGGCTACGGGGGCCAAGATCAGCCGGGTAGTCGCTGGCCTTTGCCGGCGCCGACGATCGACCAGGCGATGCCGTCCAAGATATCGGCTTCGCTGGCCTGCAGATTGACCTTGACCCGCCGGGTGACCTCGGCGACCACCAGTGCGCCGGCGGCCAGAACCTTGGCGCGTTCGGGTGCCACCGGACCGAGGACGGCAATCTCGGCAGCCGACATGTTCAGCAGCCGGTCGGCCATCTCGGTCACCTCGAATGTAGTCATCACCGAACCGTGCACCCGGGTGCGGTCATAGCTGGCCAGCCCGAGGTTGACTGCCGCCATTGAGGTGATGGTGCCGGCGACACCGATGAACGTCCTGATCCCGGACAGGTCGACCGGACAGACGTCGAGCAGCCGGTTCACCTCAGCTCGAGCGGCGGCGATCTGTGCCGGGGTCGCGGGGTCGTCGAGCAGATAGCGTTCGCGGATTCGCCGCGATCCCATATCGATGCTGTCGGCTTGGTCGACCCGGCCGGACGAGTCGCCGCGCACCAGTTCGGTGGAGCCGCCCCCCGAATCCATCACCAGCACCGGGTCGCCGTCCAACCGAGCGCCCGAGACCGCGCCAGCGAAGGACAGTTCGGCCTCCTCGTCCCCACTGATCAGTTCCGGTTCGATGCCCACGCGCTCGCGCACCCCGGCGAAGAACTGGTCGCGGTTCGCGGCGTCGCGGGACGCCGACGTGGCCACGAATCGCGCCCGCGTGCAGCCGTGCTTGCGGATCAGCGGCACGTATTCGTCGATCGCCGACCAAGCCCGGGCGATGGCTTCGTCGTCCAGGCGCCCGGTCGCGTCCACCCCATGGCCGAGCCCGACGAACCGCAACTCGCGCTCAAGTTCACGCAAGGCCGGATGTCCCCCGGCCGAATCGTCGACGCGGGCGACGTACAGCCGCAGCGTGTTGGTGCCAGCGTCCAGCGCAGCAACTGTCTCAGTCATCGCAGTGCTCCTCCGTTTTGCAGGGTCCGTCCCAGAACTCCCCGATCAGCTTGAGCGCCTCGTCGCCGAACGGGTTCACCCCCGCACCGGCCGCCAGCGCATGGCCGACCAGCGCATGCAGGCACTTCACCCGGGTAGGCATCCCGCCGGCGCTGAAGCCGGCGATCTCGGGAACCGTGTCTCCGGTCTCGACGGCCAGCGCTGCCCGATCGGCAAGGTAGGCGTCGTGGGCCTGGCGATAGTGCTCGGCCAATTGTGGGTCGTCGGCGAGCCGTTGCGTCATCTCGGCCATGATGCCGGAGGCCTCCAGCCGGGACACGGCCGCCACCGCTCGTGGACAAGTCAGATAGTAGGTGGTCGGGAAGGGTGTGCCGCCCGGCAGTCGTGGCCGGGTGGCGAGCACACCGGGATGCCCACAGGGGCATCGCCAGGCGACACCGGCTACGCCGCGCATCGGACGCCCGAGCTGGGCTTCAGCGATGCGGGCGTCGTCATCGGTGTACGGCTGGTAACGGGCCACAATGACCATTGTCCCCCACTCAGCCGCCGTCTTCGGGCGTGGGATCGTCGGCGGCGGCGACACTGCCCCACATCCGCTCCCACCAGGTCTTCGCGTACTCGCCGGGCGGCAACTGGGCCGCGCCGATCTGGGACCCACCGCCGTAGGGCTGGCCGTCGGGCCCGATCACCCGGAAGCCGGTCTCGCCCGGCACCACCCAGCCGAGCCGTTCCCGGGCCTGGATCTTCACATATTCCGGGTCGTTCCAGCGTTCGACCTCGTCCTCAAGGCTGCTGATGGACTGCTCGTGTTGGGCGATCTGCTCGCGTGCCTCGGCGATGCGGTACTGCTGGTTGAAGTAGACGCGCAGCGTGGTCGCATAGCTGAACAGCAGGACGACCATCACCACACCGAGGATGACGGCGCGCTGGGTGACCCGCAGGCCGTCCCGGAGCCGGGGCGCCAGCGTCGCACCTCCGCTGGCGGGCTCCTGCTCGGAGTTCTTCTGCGCTGCCGGCGCGGTCTTGGTCGATGCACCGCGCGAGCTGTGACGCGACGAGGTGCGGGCGCTGGGGGTGTCGTCCTTGCCACGCCCAATCGGACGACCGCTGGTGGGCCTGCGTGTCGAGTCCGGCATTGGCTACCCCCTTCCCTGGATCGCGATAGTAGACATAACTGGGGTCGTCCCCACGGCTGAAACGCGAGGACGACCCCAGCTCAGTTCATCGGGTCAAGCCAAAGGCTCAGGCCCACTTGTCGGTGTCGAAACGCGGGAAGGACGACACGCCGGCGTAGACCGCCGACTCGTCCAACTCTTCCTCGATGCGGATCAGCTGGTTGTACTTGGCGACGCGCTCGCCGCGGGCCGGGGCACCGGACTTGATCTGGCCACAACCGAGTGCCACCGCGAGGTCGGCAATGGTGGTGTCTTCGGTCTCGCCCGAGCGGTGGCTCATCATGGTGGCGAAACCGTTGCGATGGGCCAAGGTGACCGCATCGATGGTTTCGGTGAGCGAGCCGATCTGGTTCACCTTGACCAGCAGGGCGTTGGCCGACTGGTCGTCGATGCCGCGCTGCAGACGCTCGACGTTGGTCACGAACAGGTCGTCGCCGACCACCTGCACCTTGTCGCCGAGGCGCTGGGTGAAGACCGCCCAGCCATCCCAGTCCTCTTCATCCAGCGGGTCTTCGATGGAGACCAGCGGGTAGTCGGCAACCAACTGCTCGTAGTACTCGATCATCTCGGCGCTCGACTTCAGACCGCCCTCGAACTTGTACTTGCCATCGCTGACGAAGGAGCTGGCGGCCACGTCGAGCGCCAGCGCGACATCGGCGCCCGGCTTGTAGCCGGCGGCCTTGATGGCCTCCTCGATCAGGTCGAGGGCGGCGCGGTTGGAGTCGAGGTTGGGGGCGAAGCCACCCTCGTCGCCCAACCCGGTGGCCAGCTTCTTGTCCTTGAGCACCTTCTTGAGGGCCTGGTAGACCTCGGAGCCCATCCGCATCGCCTCGGCGAAGCTTTCGGCGCCGATCGGGGCGATCATGAACTCCTGGATGTCGACGTTGGAGTCGGCGTGCGCGCCACCGTTGAGGATGTTCATCATCGGGACCGGCAGCAGGTTGGCGGTCGGGCCGCCGAGGTACTTGTAGAGAGGCAGTTCGGCGGACTCAGCTGCGGCACGGGCCACGGCCAGCGAGACTCCGAGGATGGCGTTGGCACCCAGGTTCGCCTTGTTCTTGCTGCCGTCAAGCTCAATCATCGCCTGGTCGAGACCGCGCTGGTCGGTGGCATCCCAACCCACGACCTCCTTGTAGATCGACTCGTTGACGTTCTCGACGGCCTGCCGGACGCCCTTGCCGCCGTAACGAGACTTGTCACCGTCGCGGAGTTCGACGGCTTCGAAGGCGCCGGTGGAAGCGCCCGACGGGACGCCTGCGACGGCGAAGGAGCCGTCATCCAGCAGGGCCTCGACCTCGACAGTGGGGTTGCCGCGTGAATCCAGGATCTCGCGAGCCTCGATGAATTCGATAAGTGCCACGGGTGTTGCCCTTTCGTTCGGACTGGGTGGATCGATTCGTTGTCCGAGACCACACTATCGGTCATGGCCTGCGGTTTGCGTCGGGTAGCCAACTGCTGGTAAGCGCCAGCTGAGGACAGCCTCAGAGTCCGCCTTCGACGCGACGGATTTCGTCCTCGAGCGCACGCAACGCATCCCGAGTGGCCTGGTCTGCGTCCACCCCGCTGGCTTGGGCGCGCTGGACGATCGCCAAGATCTGCCGGCCCGCTTGCTCGGCGGTAATCGGCTCGTCCGCCATCGGCACGTCAAGGCGGACGTGGCGGGTGCGCGAGACCACCTTGTCGGCCCTGGCCAAGGTGGGCAGCGACTTGGCGATGCCCTCCAATGCGCTGCGCCGCTGCTTCTCGGCCCGCTTGGCCGCCTCCCAGGTGCCCATCATGTCGGCGGGGTCGTCCTCCCCGTCAAAGACCCACGGGTGCCTGCGCACCAGCTTGTCGCAGATGTCGCGGGCGACATCCTCAATGCCGAACCTGTTCTGGGTGGACGCGATCTCGGCGTGGAAGTAGATCTGCAGCAGCAGGTCGCCGAGTTCTTCGCGCAGATCATCATCAAGGATGTTGCGGTCACTGCCGCCGGCCTCTATCGCGTCAACCACCTCGGCGGTTTCCTCGATCAGGTGCTTGACGAGACTGCGATGGGTTTGTTCGGCGTCCCACGGGCAGTCCGTCCTCAGGCGCGCCATGATCTCGACGAGCCGCAGCAGTTGACTCACGCCTGCGGCTGGTAATTCTGGTCGAACTGGGAAAGCGAACCGGTGCCGGCCCAGGTCACGTCGGGTAGATCCCAAACGCCGTAGCGCGGGTTGATCTTGATGTCGGGAGCACCGAAAGTGTCCGGCCATTGCGTCCCGGACGCTGCGAGGGCTGCCGCCAACAGGTTGTAGCGAAGAACTCCACTGACCAACTGGGCGCAGCGTGCGTCGGCCATGAGATCCTCTGCACCCTCAATGCGAGCCTCGGCGAGCAACTCGGCTTGGGTCGGTTGCAGGCCTGAGGCGGCGACGAACTGCCTGGCCACTTCGTCGAACACGGCCCAACGCAGTACTTGCAGGTGCATCTGGCCTTCCGGCACCCCGAGGTCGCGCATCACGGACGCACAGCCATCGGTGGCCTCGGTCACCCTCGAATCGGGAATCGAGACGCCGTTGACGACGGCAGCCGTACCACCGGTGGGCGCGCACCCGGCCAACAGCGACAACCCAAGTATTGGCAGCACCACGGATCCGACGAGCTTCTTCATTGTGACCTCATTGTTTCTGGGTGGACGATCGCGGCCAGTCTACGCTGCCAGCTCGCCGAGCCGATCCCTCGGGACCGGCCCGGCGATCATCCCACCACCTGGCTTGGTCAGGACGACTTGCCCTTGACGTCGTGTGCCACATGAACGTTCAGCGAGTTGGTGTGACCAGGTACACCGATCGGCTCACCGAAAACCACGACGACTCGGTCGCCGCCCAGGTCCTCGGTCTTTGCGATGATCCGCGCCATCGTCGCCACGGTCTTCACCGGGTAGGCGCCAATCGACGTTTCGCCCGACAACATGACCGCGTCGGCACCGTCCAAGATGGCATTGGCGACATCGGACGTCTCGGCGCGCGTCGGGGTGGGCGAACCGATCATGGAGTCGAGCATCTGCGTGGCCACGATCACCGGCTTCGCCTTGATGCGGGCCTTGGAGATGATGTCCTTCTGCACCATCGGCACGAACTCCAACGGCAACTCGACCCCGAGGTCGCCTCTGACGACCATGAAGGCGTCGAACGCGGCGATGATCTCGTCCAGATTCTCGAAGGCCTGCGGCTTCTCGATCTTGGCGATCACCGGCAGGGTGAGTCCTTCTTCTGCCATGACCTCGCGCACTCGCGTGACATCGGAGGCATTGCGGACGAAGGACAGCGCGATCAGGTCGAAGTTGTTGCGCAGGGCGAAACGCAAGTCGTCCTCGTCCTTCTCGGAGAGCGCCGGCACGTTGACGGCGACGCCCGGCAGGTTGATGCCCTTGTTGCCCTGGAGATCGGCCAGCAGGCCGATCGTCTTGCCGATGGCCTTCGCCGCAGCACGAGTCTCGGCGAGGCGCCGGGCGTGCTCCTCGTGGGAGCCGTGGCTCATGTTGAAGCGGGCGACATCAAGGCCTGGCTGCGATCGTCGAAGCACACCAGCGTGGTCTGCGGAGCGTGGTCGCCGTCCCGACCCAGGGCCAGCCCGTCGGGATCGACCAGTGGGTCGACGAGACTGCGCAGCGCCAGCTGATGAACGAGGTCAAGGCCGTGCTGGATTGCCACAACCGACGCCTGGTTCGAGCTGGCCTGCCGCAGCGACCAGCAGACTGGTGAGCCCGAGACGTTGGACGCGATCGGCACGCGGTTGGGCCTCACCAGAGTCGCCGCACGCCGAGCGTCCCGCGGGTGGTGATCCGGCCGCCCGCCCCACGGATTCCGTGCGGGTGGCGTCCGCCCGCGGATAGGCTTCCCCCACGCAGAGTCCCAAGGGAAAGAACCCCTCATGAAGCGATTTTTCAAGGGTGCAATCGCTATGGCCGCCACCGCCGTCATCGCAACCTCCGCCATCTCGCCCGCCATGGCGAAGGATGGCGACCCGAGTAACAATGAACCGAATCGGGGCCGTTACGCCGCGGTTGGCGACTCCTTCGCCGCCGGGGTCGGCAATCCGACGCTGAAGCACGCGGGCGCATCGTTGCGCTCGTCTGCCGCGTACCCTGTCGTCCTCGCCGGAGCGGACAACAAGGTGAACTTCCTGGCTGAAAGCGGCGCTACCGTGGCAGACACCATGGTGCAGGTGGGCAGCCTCACGCCGTCTGTGCGGCAGGTCACGATCACGGTCGGCGGCAACGATCTCGGCTTCGCGAACGTCATCCTTGCCTGCTTCGAAGGGTTGGACACGACAGCATGCCAAGGTGCGCTCACGAATGCGAGAGCTGCGTCTGCCATGCTGCCGGAAAGGCTGACGACCCTCTTGGGCGAGGTGCACCAGACGGCTCCGAATGCGCACGTCTACGTCACCGGCTACCCGGTGCTGTTCCAGGCTGGCAGCTACTGTGCGACGTATCCGACCGCAAACCCGCTGCTGCTGGCACAGCTGGACCAGTACGCAAGCAACCTCAACGACGTCATCGAGTCGGTGGTAAGCGGCGCAATACACCAGGGCGACCCGGCCATCACGTACGTCGATGTCGAGGGCAAGTTCGAGAACATGGGGATGTGCGACCCGCAGGGGTACATCTTCCCGCCCGTCAACCTCCAAACCGGGCAGCCGAACCCGTACCCCGTGCACCCGAACGTGGGTGGGCAGCGCGCCTATGCCGAGGCGATCGCCGACGCTGGGTTCACGACGTCGGCGATGGGCTAGTCGGCCCGCAGCCACCCGGCGGCGAATTCGTTGCCTTTTTGTTTCTGCCGCCGGTTTGGGGCTGTTGCGGGCCAGTCTCAACGTCAGTGCCGGTCTCTAGCGTGTCTGTTATGGCAGCGACGCAGCGGTCGGCCCGGCAGGTGGCGGACGAGTTGCGGGCTGCTGTGCTGGCCGAGCGTCGCGCGCAGGCGGCGAAGTTGGCGTTGGTGTGTGAGTTGGCC
>RRZU012075912.1_pt1 | contig 42279 bp, 41 predicted proteins | sample 2165561 | NCBI WGS metagenome assembly RRZU01 (sample SAMN10456909, study PRJNA506462) | wastewater metagenome | isolation source: wastewater sludge | place: USA: Moscow, Idaho | reverse complement strand
CCCGATAGGTCACATAGTCGTCATAGGCGACGGTCTCGGCGCGGATGAAGCCGCGTTCAAAGTCGCCATGGATGACGCCAGCGGCCTGCGGGGCCAGCGTGCCCTTGTGGATCGTCCAGGCGCGGGCCTCTTTCGGGCCGACGGTGAAATAGGTCTCAAGGCCCAGCAGCTTGTAGCCTTCGCGGATCAGGCGATCCAGACCGGCCTCGTGCAGGCCCATTTCCTCAAGGAACATGGTCGCTTCCTCGGCGGGAAGCTGGCTGATCTCTTCCTCGATCCGGGCCGAGATCACCACCTGCCCGGCGCCCTGCGCGGCGGCCATTTCGGCCACACGGTCGGACTGGCTGTTGCCGGTGGCGGCCTTGTCCTCTTCGACGTTGCAGACGAACAGGACCGGCTTGGCGGTCAGAAGCTGCAGCATGTCCCATGCCTTGCGCTCATCCTCGGCGACCTGGACGGTGCGGGCGGGCTTGCCCGATTCCAGCGCCGCCTGCGCGGCCTTCAGCAGCTTTTCCTGCGCCAGCGCGTCCTTGTCGCCGCCCTTCAGCTTGCGCTGGATATTGGCCAGGCGCCGCTCGACCGATTCCAGATCGGCGATCATCAGCTCGGTCTCGATGGTTTCGGCATCGGCGATGGGATCGACGCGGCCCTCGACATGGGTGACGTCGCCATCCTCGAAGCAGCGCAGGACATGGGCGATGGCGTCCACCTCGCGGATATTGGCAAGAAACTGGTTGCCCAGACCCTCGCCCTTGCTGGCGCCCTTCACCAGACCGGCGATGTCCACGAAGGTGATGCGGGTCGGGATGATCTGCTTGCTGCCCGCGATCTCGGCCAGTTTGTCCAGCCGCGGATCGGGGACGGCGACCTCGCCCACGTTCGGCTCGATCGTGCAAAAGGGAAAGTTCGCGGCCTGCGCAGCCGCGGTTTTCGTCAGCGCGTTGAACAAGGTCGATTTGCCGACATTCGGCAGCCCGACGATTCCCATGCGAAAGCCCATGATCCGTTCCCCGCGTTTTCGGACAAATGTTGAATGGGCCGCTAATAAGCGTCGCCCGGCCCCGGTGCAAGCCACGTGCGGATTGCGCCATCATGTGTGGCATCGCGTCCCGACCCGGAACAACGCCGTCGGCGATTGCGCTGGCCCACGCTTTCCGGCTAGATCGGCGGCGATCTGCCCGGGAGGTGACGCATGACACGGATCGAAACCACTTTTGCCGCGCTGGCCGCCGCAGAACGCAAGGCCTTCGTCGCCTATATGATGGGCTGCGACCCGGATTTCGACCGCTCGCTTCAGATCATGCGCGGCCTGCCCGCCGCCGGTGTCGATGTCATCGAACTGGGCATGCCCTTCACCGACCCGATGGCGGACGGCGCCACGATTCAGGCGGCGGGCCAGCGCGCGCTGGCCGCCGGCGGCAGCGTCACCCGCGTCCTTGACATGGTCCGCGCCTTTCGCCGCGACGACAACGCCACGCCCATCGTGCTGATGGGCTATTACAACCCGATCTATGCCCGCGAAGGCGGCGTCGACGGCTTCCTGGCCGAGGCGGCCGAGGCCGGCGTGGACGGGCTGATCGTCGTCGACCTGCCCCCCGAGGAAGACAGCGAACTGTGCCTGCCCGCCAGCCGCGCCGGCATCAACTTCATCCGCCTTGCAACGCCGACCACCGATGATGCGCGCCTGCCTGCGGTCGTGCAGAACACCAGCGGCTTTGTCTATTACGTCTCGGTCACCGGCATCACCGGCGGCCCGGCCGCCAACGCCGCCGAAGTCGCCCCCGAGGTCGCCCGCATCCGCGCCGCCGCCGGCCTGCCGGTGGTGGTGGGCTTTGGCATCTCGACCCCCGAGGCGGCCGAGGCCGTCGCTGGCGTCGCCGATGGCTGCGTGGTCGGCAGCGCCATCGTCAAGCTGATCGGCGAGGGCCGCCCGATCCCCGAAGTTCTTGACTTCGTGGCCTCGCTTTCCGGCGGCGCCCACCGCGCCTGATCCCGCGCCGTTCGGTCGCGCAGAACGCGGCGTTTCCGCTCTTGCCTTTGGAGCGGCGCCGCACCTGTATTAGATACAGGACGCGTGACCGACAGGAGGATCATATGCCCAAGCTTCTTTACCATGTCGGCGCCTGCTCGCTGGCGCCGCATATCGTGCTGGAATGGATCGGCGCCCCCTATGAGGAGCAGCCGGTCGAATACGGCTCGGCCGAACTTTTCGCGATCAACCCCTCGGGCGCGGTTCCGGCGCTGATCGAGGATGACGGCTGGATCCTGACCCAGGCCGGCGCCATCCTGCATTACCTTGCGCACAAGCACCCCCAGGCCGACCTTGCCGGCGACATCTCGCCGCGCGGTGCGGCGGAACTGGACCGCTGGTCCAGCTTCTTCACCGGCGACCTGCATCCCAGCTTCTACCCGGTGTTCACGCCGACGCGCTATACGACCAGCCGCGACGAGGCCAGCCTTGACGCCGTGCGCGAAGCCGGCCGCAAGCTGGTGCGCCGGCAACTGGGCATCCTGAACGCCCGGCTTGAAGGGCGCGACTGGATCCTTGGCAAGCGTTCGGTCATCGACGCCTATGCCTGCCCGATGCTGCGTTGGGCGATCAAGATGCTGCCCGAGAAACTGTCCGACTGGCCGAATGTGCAGGCGCTTCACGACCGCCTTGCCGCCGATCCGGCCGTCCAGCGTGTCCTGGCCCGCGAACAGGGCGAATAAGGAGAGATCAAGATGTCCACCGGCATCCATCACGTCACCGGCATCACCCGCCGGGTGCAGGCCAATGTCGATTTCTACACGGGCTTTCTGGGCCTGAGGCTGGTCAAGCGCACGGGCGGCTATGAGGATGCCGAGCAGTTGCACCTGTTCTATGGCGATGCGCTTGGCTCGCCCGGGTCGGTGATCACCTTCCTTGTCTGGGAGGACGGCGCCCCCGGCCGCATCGGCCATGGACAGGTGGCCGAAATCGCGCTGGCGGTGCCGCCGGACAGCATCGGCGACTGGCTGACCCGCGCCATGACCGCCCGCATCCCCGTCGAGGGCCCCAGCCGCGAGTTCGGCGAAACCGTGCTGCGGCTCAAGGATCCGGACGGCGTCATCATCAAGCTGGTCGGCGCCGACATGCCCGCCGCCGCGCCCCTGCCCGATCCGATCGCGCCGACGCGGCTGCGGGCGGTGACGGTCTTTACCGAAAAGCCCGACGAAACGCGCGACTTTCTGGCCCGTTTTGGCTATGCTGCGAAGGCCAGCGAAGGCGCGATCCGGCGTCTGGCATCGGATACGGACGTGATCGACATTCGCGACGCGACCGGCTTCTTTGCCGGGATTCCGGGCACCGGCATTCTGGATCACGTCGCTTTCCGTGCGCCTGACGTCGATGCGGTGCGCCAGATGCGGCTGGCGCTGAAGAACACGGATGCGACCAGCGTCCACGACCGGAAATATTTCCTGTCGCTTTATGTCCGGGATCCCGCCGGCGTGCTGCTGGAATATGCCACCGACGCCCCGGGCTTTACCGTGGACGAGGCGGCCGGGGATCTGGGCAAGACCCTGTTCGTCCCGCCCCATGACGCGGCCCGCGCCGAGGACCTGCGCGTGATCCTGCCGCAATTCGCCCTGCCGGGCGAGGAAAGGACCCCGATGCGTGACCTGCATTTCGTGCACCGCTTTCACCGCCCCGAGACCCCGGACGGCAGCACCATCGTCCTGCTGCACGGCACCGGCGGCAATGAGACCGACCTGATGCCGCTGGCCCATCGCCTTGCGCCCGGCGCGACGCTTCTGGGTGTGCGCGGCCGCTCGACCGAGGAGGGGATCAATCGCTGGTTCCGCCGCTATGACGCCACGACCTACGATCAGGCCGATATCCGCGCCGAGGCCGAGGCCTTCGCCGCCTTCATCGCCGACGCGCAGCGCAGCTATGGGCTGGACCCGGCGCGGATGGTGTTTCTGGGCTATTCCAACGGCGCGAACCTGCTTGGCGCGGTGATGCAGCTTTACCCCGACGCCCTGCGTCAGGCGCTGCTCTTGCGTGGCCTCCAGGTGCTTGAGGGCGCGCCCGCGCTGGCCCCCGACGCCCTGTCGGGTCACCGCGTGCTGATGCTGAACGGCGCCCGCGACCCCTTCGCCGCGATGGCGCCGCCGCTTGAGGCCGCCCTGCGCGCCGCCGGCGCCGAGCTTGACGCCCAGACCCTGCCCGTCGGGCACGAGCTGTCCTCCGAGGACCTCGCCCGCGCGACCGCATGGCTGGCCGCCACTCCGGCCGCCTGAAACCACGGGGCCATGCCGCCACGCGCGGCATGGCCCCGCCCGCAGTTCAAGGCGCGTCACCCCTGATCCACGCCCATCGCGGCGACAGCCTTGCGCATATCGCAAGAACAGGCTAAATCGCGGCGAAGCTACGGCAACGGCGGGTTGGCGGAGAGGTTACGCAGCGGATTGCAAATCCGTGAAGACCGGTTCGATTCCGGTACCCGCCTCCAAGTCCCCCTTTTCGATAGATTTCCTGCGATCTTCGCCAGATGCGGGCTTTGATTTCATTGAAAAATGAACTGCAATTCATGTTCTACAGGAAGATAGGCGGATGTCGGGTTTCGTGAAAATCAACGAATGAAGTATTTCATCGCCGCCCTTGTCCTGTGCTGCGCTGCCGGCGCTTACGCATATTTTTTCTTCCCGTATTGGCCAGCCGTGACCGAACCCGCCTATCGCGCGGATCGCCTGTTTCAGCGCGAAGATCCGAATTTCGACGCCGACATCCACAAACTTGCCCAGCGAATCGAATGGCGTGAACCGATCGACGCCAATGATATCGGCTGGCTGGGCGAGCGCGTGAACCAGCGCCACGGTCAGGACATCACCCTGCTGTTTCACGCGCTGGCGTCCGGGAACATTCCGGCGGTGAATGCGCTTCTGGCTGTGGGTGCAGACCCGACCATGCCCGACAGAAGGGACTCCAGGCGCGATTTCGTCTATGCGCTGACCATGCCGGGGGGCGATCTGCTGGACCAGAACGGCATGAACGATGCGATCTGCGCCTATCTGGCACATGGGGGCAATCCCAACGGCTCGGGCGGGCTGGATAAGGAGGGGCGCCCCTTGCCCGGCATCCGCACCGTCTTGCCCTATGGCCTGGCGTTGAACGGGAATTACGAAGGGCTGAAAATCGTACTGGATGCCGGGGCCGATCCTTGGCTGCCTGAATTCAACGAAGGCGAATATTTCCTGAACGCCGTGGATGCGCTGGCCAGCAACCAGCAATTCGCCTTGCTGGACGAGTTGATCGACAAGGGCTATTTCGACCAACGCTCGCAGATCGAGCTCGAGCATTTCCTGACCGCTCTGGGCGGCTATGCGCAGCGCCGCGATGAGCCAAGTCTTGAAATCAAGCGCATCGCCATGCGGGTCTTGAAACGCAACCCGCACTATGTCGAAACCGTTACCCACGACGCCCGTACCCGTATGATCTTCAAGGATCACTGGAACGACCCCGAGCCGGGCAAGATCCCCTGGGACGAAATCCGCTCGGATCGGGTGAAGTAAATGAGCTCGACCCATCCCGGAAGCGCCAAATGGACCTCATGCTGGCGGCAAGCCTGCTATTTGTGCAAGCATATCTATAAAGATCCGCCGGGGGCGGGTGGTTTCCAGACATTCTACCCCGAAAAGACGGCCGAGGTGGACCGGAACTGGGACAAAAACCTCTATCAGGTGCTTGGTCGGTAAGCACCGCAAACATAGGTAGGCGATGGCCCATGGCCGTCGCCGCATTGGGCGGAAGATACTACCGCTGACCGACAAGCAGATGGAAATATCTGGCCGCTCTCTGTGTGGCAGGCTGACAACAGCGGGTATGTTGTCATCTGGATCGCCGCCATCCGCAGACCGCGCTGCGCGCGATCATCTTCTCTCCCGCCGGCGCGCGCCCCGTGCCGACCGCGCCGACCGTCCTGCGGCTGACGGACCCGCGCCCCCTCACGACACCAGGCTGAAGCCCTGCGTCTTGCCGTCATACTGTTCCAGCGCACCCTGCGCGATGTCGTGCAGGACGCCGTGTAGCGACAGCTCGCCCAGCTCGACGGCGGTCTTGACGAAGGGGAAGGTCATCAGGTTCTCAAGCGAGATCACCACCGCCTGCCGCTCCAGCGCGCGGATCTGGTCCTCGGCGGGCAGCGTCACCACCCGCTCATAGCCGGGGCGCAGGATGTCCATCCAGCGGCCGACGAAGCTGGTGCGTTCTTCCAGTTCGGGGGCATGGCCGGAACACATCGCGTGACAGCCCTGCACGCCGCCGCAATTGGTGTGGCCCATGACCACCAGATGCGCGACCTTCAGCGTGTTGACCGCATATTCGACCGCGGCCGAGGTGCCGTGCTGTTCGCCGTCGGGGGCATAGCCCGGCACCAGATTGGCGATGTTGCGATGAATGAAGAACTCGCCCGAATCGGCGCCGAAGATCGACGTCACATGGACGCGCGAATCGCAGCAGGCGATTACCATGGCGCGCGGGCGCTGGCCGTCCTCGGCCAGCCGGCGATACCATGCGCGGTTCTCGACAAAGGCTGTGGCGCGCCATCCGTGATAGCGCTGGACCAGATATTGCGGCAGCGGCGTGGCCTCGATCATCGCGTCCTCATTGTCCATTTGCGCGCTTGATAGCCGCGGATTGGATAAAGTTCGAGTGGTTTAGCGCGCATCGCCTAACCTTTTCTTGAGAGATTGATGCCAGCTTGCGCAGAGGTGCGGGGAAACCCGGCTTGAGGATGTCACATGAGTAAGATTGCGGTTCTGACAGTCGATGAGCCGGTGCGCATCGACCTGCGAAGGCTCGAGCAGATCATCGGCGAACTGGGCGAGGCGACTGCCGTGCAGATCATCGGCACGGCGCTTGAGCAACTGGCGCTGGCGCTGACGCGGACGGTGGCGGCGGTCGAAAGGATCGACCATGTCGGTGCCGTCACCCATGCCGAGCAGCTTGCCCGGCTGGCCTGGCAGGTCGGGCTGGTGACGCTGGCCGCGGTCGCCGTCGATGTCGGCAGTTGCGCCGAGCGCCGCGACCGCGCCGGGCTGGCCGCGACCTCGGCCCGGCTGCAACGCATCGGCAACCGCTCGCTGACCGAGATCTGGGAGGTGCCGCCCAGACCTCCCGACTAGGGCGCGCCCCTTGCGGCTGGCGGCACGGGCGCTAGGCTGCGTGCAGCATGAACATGATGAGAACGCCGATGTCCCCGCGATTTGCCGACCCCTCTGCGCCCTCGCTTCCCCTGTGGCTGGTTCGGCCGGAACAGGGTGAGGCCGCCTTTCCCGACAGCATCGACGATGCCGGCCGCCGCTGGGCCAGGGCGCAGGGTTTTGTCGGCAATGCCGGGCAGACCTGCCTGTTGCCGGGGCCCGATGGCAGCATTGCGGGCGCGCTTTACGGGCTGGGCGCCCTGCCCGACCGGCCCGCGCGCGAACGCCACGCGCTGGCCCGCGCGGCCGAGACGCTGCCGGCGGGGAACTGGCGGCTGGCGAACCTGCCCACGGGCTTTGACGCAAGCCTTGGCGCGCTTGGCTGGCTTTTCGCGCAATATCGCTTTGCCCGCTACAAGAAGGCCGAGCCGCCCGCCGCCCGGCTGGTCTGCCCCGAAGGCGTGGACGCCGCCCGGCTGCTGGCCATGGCCGAGGGCGAGTTTCTGGCGCGCGACCTGATCAACACCCCGGCCTCGGACATGGGGCCGGCCGATCTTGAACAGGCGGCGCGCGATCTGGCTGACCGGCATGGCGCCGAAATCCGGGTCATCGCCGGGGACGATCTGCTGGCGCATGACTTCCCGATGATCCACGCGGTCGGGCGCGCGGGCGCGCAGGCGCCGCGGCTTCTGGACCTGCGCTTTCCGGGCAGCGGCCCACGGCTGACGCTGGTGGGCAAGGGCGTCTGCTTCGATACCGGCGGCCTTGATATCAAGCCGGCCGCCTCGATGGGGCTGATGAAAAAGGACATGGGCGGCGCCGCGAATGTCCTTGGCCTGGCCGAGACGTTGGCCCGCCTTGACCTGACGCGCGGCATGCGCCTGCGGGTGCTGATCCCGGCGGTCGAGAATGCCATTTCCTCGGACGCCTATCGGCCCGGCGACATCCTGACCAGCCGCAAGGGCCTGACGGTCGAGGTGAACAATACCGATGCCGAGGGCCGGCTGGTGCTGGCCGACGCGCTGACCCTTGCCGATGAGGAAGCACCCGAGATGCTGATCTCGATGGCGACGCTGACCGGCGCGGCGCGGGTGGCGCTGGGGCCGGACCTGCCGCCCTTTTTCTGCGACGACGACGGGGTGGCGGCGGCGTTGCAGGGCGCGGGCCTGGCACATGCCGACCCGGTCTGGCGCATGCCCTTCTGGGAGCCTTACGAGTCGATGATCGAGCCGGGCATCGCCGATCTGGACAACGCCCCCGGCGGCGGCTTTGCCGGCGCGATCACCGCCGCGCTGTTCCTGCGCCGCTTCACCGGGCAGGCGCGGCATTACGCGCATTTCGACATTTACGGCTGGCAGCCCAGCCCAGCCCCCGGCCGGCCCAAGGGGGGCCTGGGTCAGGGGATGCGCGCGATCCTGCACGCGCTGCCCGGGATTCTGGCATGAGCGCCGCGCCCGACCGCCGGCTGACCCCGGCCACCGACCGCATCGCGCTGGAAAGCATGCGCGGCGTCATCGACCGTCCCGCCTATACGCCGGGGCGGCCCATGCGGCTGGCGGTGCCGCTGGCCGACCTGCTGCGCGCGCCCGGCGGCGCCCGCGACCGGCAGGTGAATTTCGGCGCCGACCTGACGCTGATCGACGAACAGGACGGCTGGAGCTTTGTGCAGGCCGCGCTGGACGGCTATTGCGGCTGGCTGAAAAGCGGCGATCTGGGACCGGCGACGGCGCCGATCACCCACCGCGTCCATGCCCCCGCGACGCATATCTATTCCGAACCGAACCTGAAACGGCCAGACCTGGCGGGGCTGTCGCTGGGCGCGCGGCTGTCGGTCACCGGTCTGCAGGACGGCTTCGCCGGGCTTGCGGATGGCGGCTGGGTGCCGGTGCAGCATATCTCGGACCAGCCGGCGCAGGACCCGGCCGAGGTGGCGCTGACGCTCTTGGGCACACCTTACCTGTGGGGGGGCAACAGCCGCTGGGGCATCGACTGTTCGGGGCTGGCGCAGGCCGCGCTGGCCGCCTGCGCCGCCCCCTGCCCCGGCGACAGCGACCTGCAACGCGCGGCGTTTCCGGTGGCCGAGGGCGAAATCCGCCGCAACGACCTGCTGTTCTGGCCGGGCCATGTCGCGCTGGCGCTGGACTCCGGGCGCATGATCCACGCCACCGGCAGCGCCATGGCGGTGATCGTCGAGCCGATCGAGGCCGCGATCGCCCGCATCGACGCCGCCGGGCAGGGTCCGTTTCTGGGCGCGCGCCGGCCGCCGCTTGCCGCAACCGCCACCTTCCCCTAGGCTTGCACGAGGAGGCTGGCATGGTGCATCTTTGGGTCCGCTCGGAAAGCCGCGCCAATGAACGGCGTGTCGGCATCACCCCCGATGGCGTCCGCGACCTGCGCGCCCAGGGCTTCCGCATCACGGTCGAGGACAGCCCCCACCGCATCCTGCCCACCCCGGCCTTTGCCGCGGCCGGCGCCGAAATCGCCCCCGCCGGTTCATGGCCCGAGGCGCCCGCCGATGCGATCATCTTCGGCCTGAAGGAACTGCCTGCGGACGGGACGCCCCTGCCGCACCGCCACATCATGTTCGGCCATGCCTACAAGGGCCAGCCCGGCGGCCCCGAACTGCTGCGGCGCTTCCGCAAGGGCGGCGGCACGCTTTACGATCTGGAATACCTGACCGGCGCCGACGGCCGCCGCCTTGCCGCCTTTGGCTATTGGGCGGGCTATGCGGGGGCGGCGGTCTCGCTCAAGGCATGGGCGGCGCAGCGGCAAGGCGGCATCTGCGGGCCGGTGCAAGGCTGGACCTCGCAGCGCGCGCTGACCGAGGGCTTGCAGGCCGAACTGGACGCGACCGGCGCCATGCGCCCGCATGCCATCGTCGTCGGCGCGCTGGGTCGGGTGGGCACGGGCGCCTCGGACCTGCTGACGGCGATGGGGGTGCGCGTCACCCGCTGGGACATGGCCGAGACTGCCAGCGGCGGTCCCTTCCCGGAAATCCTTGCCCATGACCTTTTCATCAACTGCATCCTTGCCGGGCCGGGCACGCCGGTCTTTGTCCCGCCGCAGGCCGTCGGTCCCGGCCGCGGGCTGACAGTCATCGGCGATGTCGCCTGCGATCCCGGCAGCGATTACAACCCGATCCGGGTCTATGACCGCGTGACCGACTGGGCCGCGCCGGTGATCCGCGTCGCCGAAACGCCGGTGCTGGACGTCATGGCCATCGACAACCTGCCCTCGCTGGTGCCGCGCGAAAGCTCGGTCGATTTCGCCGGCCAGCTGCTGCCGGTGCTGCGCGGGCTTGACCGTATCGACCAGGACGCCTGGGGCCGCGCCGGACAGGTCTTTGCCGCCCACGCCGCCCCATGACAGGAGCCATGACCATGACCCGGACGATCCTTGTGCCGCTTCGCGTCCTGACCTGCGCGCTTGCGCTGGCTTTCGCGGCGCATCTGCCGGCGCGGGCCGATTTCAACGCCCTCCCGCCCGAGGCCAGCGGCCAGACCCCGGCATTCGCCAACCAGACCCGCGCGCCCGAGATCCCGGCAAGGCCGCGCCTCAGCCGCACGGTCCTGGCAGACGGGCTGCAATATCCCTGGGGCATGGCCTTGCTGCCCGATGGCGCCCTGCTGATTACCGAGCGTCCGGGCGCCCTGCGCATCTATCGCGACGGCAAGCTTTCGGCACCGGTCACCGGCCTGCCGCAGGTCGATAGCGGCGGTCAGGGCGGCCTGCTGGATGTCGCGATCGCGCCCGATTTCGCCCGGACCCGGCAGATCTGGTTCAGCTTCGCCGAGCCGCGGGGCGAGCGGACGAACGCCACGGCCGTCGGCACCGCGAAACTGTCGGCGGATGAGACCAGCCTGACCGACATGCGGGTGATCTTCCGGCAGGAACCGGCCTATGAATCGCCCCTGCATTTCGGCTCGCGGCTGGTATTCGACCGCGACGGGCAGCTTTTCGTCACGACCGGCGACCGCAGCCTGCCGCCCGAAATGCCGGTCTCGCAGGACTTGGGCAACGATATCGGCAAGGTGCTGCGCATCGATCCGGCGACGGGCGAGGCCTCGGCCGGGAACCCCTTCACGGACGGCAAGGCCCGGCCCGAAATCTGGTCCTATGGCCACCGCAACATGCAGGGCGCGGCGCTGGACGCGCAAGGCCGGTTGTGGACGGTCGAACACGGGCCGCAGGGCGGGGACGAACTGAACCAGCCGCAGCCGGGGCGCAATTACGGCTGGCCGATCATCAGCTATGGCGAGAACTACGACGGCAAGCCCATCGGCAAGGGCCTGACCGCCGCCAAGGGGATGGAGCAGCCGGTCTATTACTGGGACCCGGTCATCGCCCCCAGCGGCATGACCTTCTATCGGGGCGCGATGTTCCCCGACTGGCAGGGCGATCTGCTGATCGGCGGCTTGCGCGCCGGATCGCTGGTGCGGCTGAAGCTGCAAGGCGACCGGGTGGTGGGCGAGCAGCGGCTGGTCGAGGGCATCGGCCGCGTCCGCGATGTCGAGGTGGCGCCCGATGGCGCCCTGCTGGTGCTGATCGACGCCGATCCCGGGCAACTGATCCGTCTGGCGCGGCGCGGCGCGCCCTGACGGGGCGCCCGCCAGCTGGGGCACGCAGTCACACGGGCTTTTGTCACACGGGCCTTTGCAGGGAATCCTCGGCCTCTTCTGGGGAAATGCCAAGCGCCTCCATGCCGGCCTCAAGGTAATCGGCCAGTTGCGGCTCGCCCATCAGGTAATCCGCGGTGGGTGAACTGCGCTCGGTCTTGGCGGTGGCGATGGCCTCGTCCAGGTCCTCGGCGTCGAAGGTGTCGCGGCCGATCCACATGACCGCCACCAGCGAGGCCTGTTCGTCATCGTTCAGGCTGGCGATGAATTCCGAAAGCTCGGTCGCCGTGCCATGGCCGCGCCGGTGCCCGCTATGCGCCCAGGCGTTCACGCCGCTGTCGAATTCGCGGGCGCGGATGATGACATGGGCGATCTTGTCGGGGCTGATTTCCAGCATGGCGTCCTCCGGGGGTGCTGATGCAGTTGTCGCGCCGCGGGCGTCCAAGGTCAACTAGCGCCCGAACAGCCGCTCGATATCCGACAGCTTCAGTTCGATCCAGGTCGGGCGGCCGTGGTTGCACTGGCCCGATTTCGGCGTCCGCTCCATCTCGCGCAGCAGCGCGTTCATTTCCTCGGCCGTCATCCGCCGCCCCGACCGGACCGAGCCATGACACGCCATCGACGACAGCACCGCATCCACCCGCGCCCGCAGCCGGTCCGAGGCGCCCTGATCCTCAAGATCGTCAAGGATGTCGCGGATCAGGCGGCCGGCGTCGATGCGCCCGACCAGCGCCGGCACCTCGCGCACGGCGATGGCACCGCCGCCGAAGGGTTCGATCACCAGACCCAGCGCAGCAAGATCGTCCGCGACCGACAGGATGCGGGCGGCGTCGGCGTCCGGCAGTTCGACGATCTCGGGGATCAGCAGCGCCTGCGCGGCGATGCCGTTCGCCTCGGCCTGCGCCTTCAGGCGTTCATAGACCAGCCGCTCATGCGCGGCGTGCTGGTCGACGATGACGATGCCGGTCGCGGTCTGGGCGATGATCCAGTTTTCATGCAGTTGCGCCCGCGCGGCGCCAAGCGGCGCGTCGGGTTCGGCGGGGATTTCCGGCTCGACCCGCGCGGTCGGGGCCTCGGCAAAGCCCGGGGCCTGAAAGGCAAGGCTGGCGGCAATCGCCGGGGCCGAGGGGCGCGGCGCATAGCCGGGGGATGGGCGGTAATCGGCCTGATAGGCGCGCGGCTGCACAGGTTCGGGCTGCGCCACGCCAAGCGCCGCCGTCGCCACGGTCGAGGACGCGCGATGCCCCGCCCCCGCCAGCGCGTGACGCAGCGCGCTGACCACCAGCCCGCGGGCAAGCGCCGGGTCGCGGAAACGCACCTCGGCCTTGGCGGGGTGGACGTTCACATCGACCAGATGCGGGTCGCAGGTCAGATACAGCACCGCCGCCGGATGCCGCCCCGAGGCCAGCACGTCCATGTAGCCCGCCCGCAGCGCGCCGGTCAGCAGCTTGTCCCGCACCGGGCGGCCGTTGACGTAAAGATGCTGCGCCACCGCCGCGCCGCGCGAATAGGTCGGCAGGGCGGCAAAGCCGGTCAGCGAAATTTCGTCCCGCTGCGCGTCGATGGGCAGGGCGTTGTCGATGAATTCGCGGCCCATGACCCGGGCCAGCCGGGTTTGCAGGGCGCCGAACAGCTCACCCTGTTCGGCATCGGCGCGAAACAGGACGCGCCCCTCGTCCTCGTCGGTCAGGGTAAAGGCGACCCAGGGCTCGGCCATGGCAAGGCGGCGGATGGTGTCGGCGACGGCCTGCGTCTCGGCCCGGTCGGTACGCAGGAATTTCAACCGCGCGGGCGTGGCAAAGAACAGGTCGCGCAGTTCGACCACGGTGCCGCGATTGCCGGCGGCGGGGCGCACCGGCGCGATACGGCCGCCCGCCACCGCGATCTGCGCGCCGTCATGGCCGGGCGCGCGGCTGGTGATCGTCAGCCGTCCGACCGCGCCAAGGCTGGGCAGCGCCTCGCCGCGAAAGCCGAAGCTGCGGATGTCCAGCAGGTCGCTGCCGTCGATCTTCGAGGTCGCATGACGCGCCAGCGCCAGCGGCAGATCCTCGGCCGTCATGCCGCAACCGTCGTCGCTGACCCGGATCAGCGCCTTGCCGCCCTGGGCGATGGCGACCTCGATCCTGGTGGCGCCGGCATCCAGCGCGTTCTCGACCAGTTCCTTGACCGCCGAGGCCGGCCGCTCGACCACCTCGCCGGCGGCGATGCGGTTGGCGGCGGCCTCGTCAAGCTGGCGGATGACCGGGCGCATGTTGGGCGTATGGCTGTTCATAACCCCATATGTAGCAGCCAAGCCATGGCGCGAAAAGAACTTCGTCACCGCTGCCGATTATGGGGAACCCCGCTCGTCCCTCGCGCACTTAGTCTAGCGCGAGCACGTTTTTCAAATGGAGACAGCCATGAAGCATTTGACTGCGATTCTTTTGTGTGGCGCGGTTTTGTTCGTCAGTGCGTGCTCGGATATTGCCGCAAATAACGGCTCGGCGGGGATTCCGGCGAATTCGGCGCTGGCCAAGAACACGGGCGACATCTGGACAAGCTCAGCCCGCTATGGCGGGGGCACCCAGCGTTAAGGCGCCGCCCGCGGGTCTGGCCGCGGGCGACGGAACATCGGCCTATTTCGCCGGCGCGGCAGGCGCTTCGCCGGCGATTCCCTGCGGGCGGCCGACCAGCACGAAACGGATCTGATCCGAGTTCAGCAGCCGCTTTGCCACGCGCTGCACATCGGCGGCGGTGACGGCCTCGACGCGGCCGTTGCGGGTGTTGACGTAATCCGCCGGCAGGCCGATCAGCTGCATCCCCGCCAGGATACCGGCAATCTTGCCGTTGCCGTCAAAGCGCAGCGGATACTCGCCGGTCAGATAGGTCTTGGCGTCGTTCAGTTCCTTGTCGGTCACGCCGCCCTTGGCGAAGCGGTCCCATTCCTGACGGATCAGCCCCACCGCCTCGGCCACCTTTTCATTGGCGCTGGCCATGCCGCCCTGCCAGGTCTGGCCATAGACGCCATTGGCAAGGTTGGTGCCGACGCCATAGGTCAGCCCGCGTTTTTCGCGGATCTCGTCCATCAGCCGCGACGAAAAACCGCCGCCGCCAAGGATATGATCGGCGACCACGGCGGCGAAATAGTCCGGGTCGGACATCGGCAGCCCGGGTTGGGCGAAGGTCACCACCGTCTGCGGGCTGTCCCAGTCGATCACCGTCACACCGCCGGTCAGGCCCAGCGTCGCGGGTTCTGGCAGCGGCGCGGTGCCGGTCGCGGGCAGGCCGCCCAGCACCTTGTCGATCAGCGCGCCCAGTTCCGCCGCGTTGATGTCGCCCGAGGCGGCCACCACCACGCGGTCGCGGGCCAGGATGCGGTTCTTGGCATCGATCAGGTCGTCGCGGGTCAGCGCCGCGACCGATTCGGCGGTGCCGTTGATCGAGGTCGCATAGGGATGTTCGCCCCAGGCCTGCCGCGCCAGTTCCTTGCTGGCGATGGATTGCGGGTCGGTCGCCTCGCTGCGGATCACCGATTGCACCTGCGCGCGCACCCGCTCGACCGCGTCGGGATCGAAGCGCGGCTCGGTCAGGGCAAGGCGCAGCAGCTCGGCGGCCTGATCGCGGTTTTCCGTCAGGGCGCGGGCGCCGACCACCAGCGCGTCGTCGCTGACGTCGAAACGGGCATCGGCCCCCAGCCCCTCGACCGCCTCGGCGAACTGGACCGAGTTCATGTCGCCGGCGCCCTCTTCCAGCAGCGCGGTCATCAGGTTGATTTCACCGCGCTTTCCGGGCGCATCAAGGCTGGCGCCGCCGCGGAACATCAGCGTCAGCGCGGTGAAGGGGATCGAGTGATCCTCGACCAGCCACGCCTTGATGCCGCCGGGCGAGGTGATCTGCTGAATTTCGATGGCGCGGGCCGGCAGCGCGGCAAGCGCAAGAAAGGCGAAGGTGGCAAGGGCGCGGATCATTTGCTTTCCCCCGTATTGGCGGCTTCGGTGGTGGCGTCTGCGGGGGCTTCTGCGGCGGCTTCTGCGGGCAGCAGCCAGCCGGTCACTTCGGCCTTGCTGCCCAGAACAAGGTCGGCGGCGGCGCGGATATCGTCGGGGGTGACGGCGGCAAGGATGTCGGGCCAGTCGTTCACGTCCTCGATCCGCAGGCCGACGGACAGGCCCTGGCCATAGTCATAGGCGCGGCCATGGGCGGAATCGCGGTCATAGACGCGGGCGGCGCGCACCTGCGTCTTGACCCGCTCAAGCTGGGCGGGATCGGGACCGTCCTTGCGGAATTTCTGCAAGGCGGCATCCAGCGCCGCCTCGGCATCCGCGTTCGAGACGCCGGGCGCGGGGGTCATCGCGATGGTGAAGGTGGTCGGGTCGACCGTCAGCCCGTCATAGGCCGTGCCGACATAAAGCGCCTTGCCGGTCAGCATCAGCTCGCGCGCCAGAACCGAGGTCTGCGACGAGCCGCCCAGCAGTTCCGCCAGCACGGTCAGCGCGGCGGCGGTCTTCTGGTCGCCGGGATTGCGTTCGGGAACCAGCACGGTGCGGGTCAGCACCGGCTCGGCCACGCGGGGGTCGGCGCGCTCCATCCGGCGGGGGGAACGCTGCTCGGGCTCTTGCGGGCGGGGCTTGCGCAGGGCGTCGGCCTTGGGCGGGATCGAGCCGTAATATTTCTGCGCCAGTTCGCGCGCCTTTTCCGGGGTCACGTCGCCGGCGATGATCAGCACCGCATTGTTCGGGGCGTAGTGCAGGTCATACCACGCCTTGGCGTCGTCGCGGGTCAGCGCCTCGGTCTCGGCACGCCAGCCGATGACCGGGCGGCGATAGGGGTGGTTGTAGAACTGGACGGCGCTGCGTTCCTCGGCGAACTGGGCGGCCGGATCGCTGTCGGTGCGCTGCGACCGTTCCTCAAGCACCACCTGGCGTTCGGCCTGCCAGTCGTCCTCGCCGATCTTCAGCCCGTTCATGCGGTCGGATTCCATCTCCATGACCAGGGGCAGGCGGTCGCTGGCAATGCGCTGGAAATAGGCGGTGAAATCATAGCTGGTAAAGGCGTTGTCCATGCCGCCATTGGCGGTCACGGTCTTGGACAGCTCGCCCGGGGCCAGCTTGTCGGTGCCCTTGAACATCAGGTGTTCAAGGTAATGCGCGATGCCGGACTTGCCGGGCTGTTCGTCGGCCGAGCCGACCTTGTACCAGACCATCTGCACCACGACCGGGGCGCGGTGATCCTCGATCACCACGGTTTCAAGGCCGTTGTTCAGGGTGAAATGGCTGATGCCCTGCGGCATCTCGGCCAGCGCCGGGCTGGCGGCAAGCATCAGCGCAAGCGGCGCGGCGCGGGTAAGGATCGTCATGGCAGGCTCCGGTTCGGGGTCGCGTCCCGGAAACTGCCCCGCCGGGCGCAGGCGCGCAAGCCCGCGCCCCGTCATCTAAGCGTGATCGCGCGTGAGGTCGGGCGTCGGCGCCCGGTCACTTCCGCAGGACGGCGCCGGTCTCGTTCGGGTCCTGCGACACCACGGGCTGGCCGCGGTTATAGGGCGGCGCCGCGGGCAGCAGCACGCCCGTCGGGCGCCAGCGTTCCAGCTCGGTCCAGCTATTCAGCGTCATCGGCTCATAGGCGCGGTAATAGACGTTGGTGCGGGCCAGCACCTCAAGCAGGCGGCGGCCGTGGCGGCTGCGCCATTCCAGATCCTCGCGCGCGGTAATGATGCGGATGCCCGGATCACGCCCAAGGCGCGAGGCATAGTTCACAAGCGCGCCATCCGAGGCGCCGATGCCCTGCGCGGCAAGCTGGCCAGGGTTGCCGCCAAGCGCGGCCACGGCATCGCCAAGGGGCGTGGCATCGGTGATATTGGTGCCGCCGGGGGTCGGCGCGGGCAGCGCGCTCAGATCCTCGGGCATCTGCAGGGGCTTGGTCGGCACGATGCCGAATTCGTCCGGGCCATTGCTGTCCGAGGTCACGCTCATCAGATGCGGGTCGGTGCTGCAAGCGGCAAGCAGCAGCATGGTCATTGTCAGCGCGATCGCCCGCATTGTCCGTCCCTCATGTTCTTCTGGCGTCGTTCTAGCGTGAATTCCCGGCCTCGTCACGGGTCTTGTCGTCAAGGGCCAGTTCGCTCTGGCCGCCATCCGCCGGCGGAGCCGGCTGGGCGGGGGGCTTCGGCGTCCGCGGCTTGGCAGGCGCGCGGCGCTTTGCCGGCGCGGGCTTCTTTTCCGGCGGCTGCAACACCAGCCCCAGCGCGCCAAGGAAGATCGAGATGTCGGCGATGTTGAAGCTGAAGGGGTTCTGCCACATCGGCAGCGACATGTTCAGGAAATCGGCGACCGCGCCATACATGAAGCGGTCCACCACGTTCCCCAGCGCGCCGCCGATCAGCAGCCCCGCCGAAATCTGCGCAAAGCGCGAGGGCTTCGCCCGCCCGACCCAGATCGCCACCCACAGGCAGACGGCAAAGGCGATGGCGATCAGCACCCAGCGCGTCGTGTCGGTGTCATTGGCGAACAGGCCGAAATTCATGCCCTGATTCCACGCCATGCGCAGGTTCAGCCACGGGTCGATGACGTCGATTTCACGCACCCGGTCCAGCAGCAGCACATGCACGACCAGATATTTCAGCGCCTGATCCAGCACGAAGATCAGTCCGGCGGTCAGGCCGACCGTGCGCCAGACGCGCGGCGGCGGCGCCTTGCGGCTGCGCTTGCGCGGGGCGGCGGCCTTCTTCTTGGGGGCAGAGGCGTCGCTCATCAGTGGCGGAAGTGCCGTTGGCCGGTAAAGACCATCGCCAGCCCCAGCCGGTCGGCGGCGGCGATCACCTCGGCGTCGCGCATCGAGCCGCCGGGCTGGATCACCGCCCGCGCGCCGGCGGCCGCCAGCGCCTCGACCCCGTCGGCAAAGGGGAAGAACGCGTCAGAGGCGACGGACGAGCCGATGGTCAGCGCCTCGGGCAGGCCCAGGACCTCGGCCATGTCCTCGGATTTGCGCTTGCCGATGCGGGTCGAATCGACGCGGCTCATCTGGCCGGCGCCGATGCCGACCGTGGCCAGATCGCGCGCATAGACGATGGCGTTCGACTTCACATGCTTGGCGACGGTCCAGGCGAACAGCAGGTCGTTCAGCTCGGCCTCGGAGGGCTGGCGCTGCGTCACCACCTTCAGGTCGGCGCGGCTGATGCGGCCATTGTCGCGGCCCTGCACCAGAAAACCGCCGGCGACCTGCCGGAAGGACAGCCCCGCCGCGCCGGCATCGGGCAGCCCGCCCGTGGTCAGCAGGCGCAGGTTCTTCTTGGCGGCAAAGATCTCGCGCGCCTCGTCGCTGGCCTCGGGGGCGATGACCACCTCGGTGAAGATCTCGGTGATGGCGCGGGCGGTGTCGGCGTCCAGCGTGGTGTTCAGCGCCACGATGCCGCCAAAGGCCGAGGTGCGGTCGCAGTCATAGGCGCGGCGATAGGCCTCGATGGCCGAGGCGCCGCGCGCCACGCCGCAGGGGTTGGCGTGCTTGATGATGGCGACGGCCGGGCCCTGGGCCGGGTCGAATTCCGCCACCAGTTCAAAGGCCGCGTCGGTGTCGTTGATATTGTTGTAGCTGAGTTCCTTGCCCTGCCACTGTTTGGCGGTGGCAACGCCGGGCCGGTCCGAGCCGTCCTTGTAGAAGGCGGCCGACTGGTGCGGGTTCTCGCCATAGCGCAGGGGCTGGGCCAGCGTGCCCGCAAAGGCGCGGCGGCGCGGCATGTCCTGCCCGATCGCCTGCGCCATCCAGTTCGACACCGCCGCGTCATAGGCCGCCGTCCGTGCATAGGCGATCTGCGCCTGCCGCTGGCGGAAGGCATAGCTGGTCGCGTCGTCATGGTCATCCAGTTCCGCCAGCACGGCGGCATAGTCCTGAACGTCCACGACCACGGTGACATAGGCGTGGTTCTTGGAGGCGGCGCGGATCATCGCCGGGCCGCCGATATCGATATTCTCGATGCAGTCGTCGTAATCGGCGCCGCGGGCGACGGTTTCCTCGAACGGATACAGGTTCACCACCAGCAGGTCGATCATCCCGATCCCGTGCGTGCTGGCGGCCGCCATGTGTTCGTCATTGTCGCGCAAGGCCAGCAGGCCGCCATGCACCGCCGGGTGCAGGGTCTTGACGCGGCCATCCATCATTTCCGGGAAGCCGGTGACGTCAGCCACGTCGCGCACGGTCAGCCCGGCTTCGCGCAGCGCCTTGGCGGTGCCGCCGGTGGACAGCAGCTCGACCCCGCGCGCCGACAGCGCCCGGGCAAAGTCGATCAGTCCCGTCTTGTCGGACACGGAAATCAGCGCGCGCTTCAGCGGAATGCGGTCGGTCATCGGTCTGGCCCCGTTTGTGGATCGCGAGTTCGACCGTCACCTAGCGCCGGAACGCGCCAAGGTCCAGCCGATCTGGATGGCCTTGCCCAACAGCCGGGCGGAAATGACAATCTGTCGCGCGGGGCGCGGCTCGGCCAGCGTGCGGTCCAGCAGGCAGGATGCCTCAAGCCGGGCCTGCCCGACGCCATCGTGGCTGAACCGCCATGTCTCGCCATTGGGCAGCGTCAGCTGCACGTCCTGACCCTGCATCCGGGCGTCGATTTCCGGGTGCAGGTGAAAGCGGATGTCGAAGGCAAGCCCGTCCTCGGGGCGGGTCTGGTCCAGCCGCAACTGCGCGCTGGCATCCAGCGCGGCCAGCGAATCCTCGCCGCGCAGCGACAGGCCGTCGGCGTCCAGCCACAATTCGCGCAGATGCGTCAGCCCGTGGCTGGCCAGCCAGCCGTCATGGCCCGACAGCAGATGCGCGGGTTCCGGCGAATGGGCGGGGCCGAAATCGGGCGCGGTCAGGTTGCCCAGTTCGTCGCAATCGCCGGCCCAGACCAGTTGCGGACGCTCGGTCAGGATGTCGGGTTCGCCCTCTTGCCGGTTGGGGTTCAGAAGCGAGCTGGACAGCCCCGCAAGGCACAGCGCCGAATGGCAGGGCGTGGCGCGGGCAGCCTTGGCCCAAAGCGGGCCAAAGCCGTCGCCGGGGCCGCAATTCACGATCAGCGGCTGGCGCTGCACGGTCAGTTCAAAGGCCAGCGTCGAGGCATGGGCGCGCACCGCCGCCGGCCCTCCGGGCGGGGCGGCGGCGTCAAGGATCAGCGTCGTGCGTCCGCGCGCCATGCGGGCAAAACCCATGGCAAGGCCATGTGCGGGCAGGGCCGCGCCCTCGGCCGCGCGCAGGCAGCGGTCCAGCCGCCCCGCCGCGCCGCGCCCGCCGCCGTGAAAGCTGGGCAGGCCGCCATCGGCATGGCGCAGCGCGCGCAGGATCGGCGCGATTTCGGAAATGGTCGCGGTCAGCTCGGCGGGGGAATCAAGCCCGGTTTCGCTGGCGACCTCTTGCGTCCAGACCAGCAGCGCCATCGCCTCCAGCAGCGATTCGGGGGCGCGGGCCTCGGACAGGGTGCGCACACCCATGGCATCGGCTTCCTCGGCCAGCGCGATCAGCGCCGGCACCGCCATGGCCTGCCGGTCGCGCAGCGACATGGCGCCGATGGCCAGGCCGGCCAGCGCCTCAAGGCGGTTCAGCCCGTCAGCGGCGTCATACCATGTGTCGCGCAGGTGGTTCAGATGCACGTCCAGCGCGCGGAAATAGGGCTCGGCCCCTTCGCGGTCGAGGCCGGGCAGGATCATCCCGGCATGGAAAATCCAGCGCAGCACCCGGCGGCCCGCCACCTCGGGCGACCATTCGATGCGCCCGGCCAGCGGCTGGCGGTGCTGGCGGATCCAGCGCAGGACGTGATCCTGTGCCAGCGCCCGCGCCCTTGGCGTGCCGACGGCGGCCAGATCGTCCAGCCAGCCGAAGCCGTGCAGTTCGGCCGCGACCGTCGGAGGCACCTCGGCGGCAAGGAAATCGCCGGTCAGGGTGATGCCGCCCAGATGCAGCGCGCCGCCCACGATCTGTTCGCCCCGCCCTGCATGGCCGATGGCTTTGGGTTCGGGGCGGTGCACAAACCCCCTAGGTGCGGCGATGCTGTCGGTCATGAACTGGGCAGTTGTTGGAAACGGCGCAACCTTAGGTCCCTTCGGGCGATTTCCGCAAGCGCATGATGAAAAAGCCATCCATGCCGCCGCGTTCCGGCCACAGGTCCGGGCGCAGCCGCAGCGCACCTTGCGGGGTGATCCATGCCGGATCGATGCCCGGCGCGGCCGGCGGCTCGACCGTCACGCCGGGGTGGCGGGCAAGGGCTGCGGCAAGCTGGTCCTCGCCCTCGGCCGGCAAAAGCGAGCAGGTCGCATAGACCAGCCGCCCGCCGGGCTTCAGGATGTCCAGCCCGTGATCGATCAGCCGCGCCTGAAGATCGGTCAGCGCTGCCAGCCCGGCGCCGTCGCGGATGCGCGGCAGTTCGGGGTGGCGGCGGATGGTGCCGGTGGCCGAACAGGGCGCATCCAGCAGCACCGCGTCCAGAGGCTGGTCCGGGCGCCATTCCAGCGCATCGCCCGCAACCAGTTCGGCGGAAAGCCGGCAGCGCGCAAGGTTTTCGGCCACGCGGGCAAGGCGGCTTTCGGCGATATCCAGCGCGGTGACGCTGGCCCCGGCAGCGGCCAGTTGCAGCGTCTTGCCACCCGGCGCGGCGCAAAGATCGGCGATGCGCTCGCCGGGGCGCGGGTCAAGGATGCGCACCGCCATCGCCGCCGCCGCGTCCTGCACCCACCAGTCGCCGTCGGCATAGCCCGGCAGCGCGCTGACCTGCGTCCCCGAGGGCAGCCGGTACGAGCCGCCCGGCAGCGCCTCGCCCGGCAGGTCGGCGGGCATTGCGTCCCGCGGCGTCAGGTCAAGGGGGGCGCCGGCCTCATGCGCGGCCTCGATGGCGCGGGCGGTGTCCCTGCCCCATGCGGCGATGACCGGGGCGCGCAGCCAGCCGGGCAGTTTTTGCGGTGGCAGCGCCGCCCAGGCATCCTGCGACTGGGACATCTTGCGCAGCACCGCATTCACCATGCCGGCGGCGGCCTGCCCCTTGCCGCCAAGACCGCGGGTCAGCGCCACGGCGGCATTGACCGCGCCATGCGGGGCCTCGTCCAGGGCCAGCATCTCGACGGTGGCAAGGCGCAGGATGCGCAGGATGTCGGGGCGCGGGCGGCGAGCCATCAGCGGCATCAGCGCGGCGTCGGCGCGGTCGGTGCGGCGCAGCACCTCAAGCGCAAGGCGGCGGGCGCGGGCGCGGTCCGGGGGCGCAAGACGCTCGGTCAGGGGGGCGGCCTCGTCCAGCGTGGCGCCGTCATCGACCGCCGCCAGCAGGGCCAGCGCGCCCTCGCGCGCCGCATCCCTGATCGGTGTGCCGGCGGCCTTGCCGGCTTTCCTGCCCCGTGACTTGTCCAATGCGCGCCCCTTGCCTAGATTGCCAGCATCTAGCGCGATGCAGGGGAAACCGCCATGACCGACCGCAAGGATCTGCCGCCCGCCGCCCAGCGCGCCCTGGCCGAGGCCGAGGAACGCCGGCGCAACGCCAAGCCGCTTGATCTGCCCGTTGAGCTGGGCGGCCGCGACGGCCCCGAACCCGTGCGCTATGGCGATTATGAGAAAAAGGGCCTCTGCGTCGATTTCTAGGCCGCTTGCGCACGGATATCCGGGCAGCGCAGAGACCGGTCCATTCGCCGGCGGTGCAAGGGCGCCACGATCCGTTTACTTGCCATTGGGGGTTGCCGACTGAAAGATGTGGCAACACGCGAACGACCGGGAATGGCAGATGGCCTTTTGGCGGCAGACATCGAAATGGGCGGCGCTGGCGCTGATCGTGGCGAATCAGGCGCTGGCGCAGGCCGGACCGGGCGGGCGCAAGCCGCAGGGGCCGGTCGAGGTCGGCGTGATGACCGTCACGCAAGAGGACGTGCCCTATACCGTCACCCTGCCCGGCCGCGCCATCGCCTTTCAGCAGACCAGCATCCGCCCGCAGGTCGGCGGCGAGATCCTTGAGATCGCCTATGACCCCGGCAAGCCGGTCAGGACGGGCGACCTGTTGTTCCGGCTGGACCCCGAGACGCTGGCCGCCGCCCTTGCCGCCGCCGAGGCCGCCGTCGCCGGGGCCGAAGCCAGCCTGATCCAGGCGCAGAACACCGTCACCCGCTATCGCCGGCTTGAGGGGTCGGGCGTGTCCGCCGTGGACCGCGCCAATGCCGAGGTGGCGCTGAAACAGGCCGAGGCCGGGTTGAAATCGGCCGAGGCCGCGCGCGACACCGCCCGCCTTGCCCTGCAACGGACCGAGATCCGCAGCCCCTTGGACGGCATGGCCGATGTGGCGGCGGTCTCGGTCGGCGATCTGGTCACGGCCAGCCAGTCCGATCCGCTGACCACCATCACCCAGCTTGACCCGATCTATGTCGATGTCTCGGAATCCAGCGCCAGGATGCTGCGCAACCGCGCCCGCATCGTCACCGGGCAACTGGTGGCGGCCAGCGATGTGCAAAGCCGCCTGATCCTTGAAACCGGCGAGGAATATCGCGGCACCGGCCGCATCGTCAGCCCCGGAATCATCGTCTCGCCCACCACGGGGACGGTGCCGACGCGGCTGCGTTTCGACAACCCCGACCATGTCATCCTGCCCGGCCAGTTCCTGCGGCTTGAGCTGACCATCGGCACCACCCGCGCCGTGCTGGTGCCGCAGCGCGCGACCAGCCGCGCCTCGGACGGGACGCTGACGGCCTTTGTCGCCCGCGACGGCAAGGCGGTGCAGGTGACGCTGAACGAAACCGGCACCTACATGAACAGCTGGATCGTCATTCAGGGCATCGGCCCCGGTGCGCAACTGATCCTTGACGGGCTGGACAACCTGCGCGCCGATGCCGAGATCACCACCGTTCCCGTCACCATCGATGCCGAGGGCGTGGTGCGCGAGGTGACCGCCCCCGCAGGCAAGACCGCCCCGGCAGGCAAGACCGCCGGCGAGGGCTGAGCGATGGCGAAATTCTTCATTCACCGCCCGGTTTTCGCCTGGGTGCTGGCCATCGTGACCATGCTGGTCGGCGCATGGTCGGTCCTGACCCTGCCGGTCGAGCAGTATCCCGACATCGCGCCCACGACCATCCGCATCACCTCGGGCTATCCGGGCGCCACGGCGCGGGCGGTGCAGAACAGCGTCACCACCCCGATCGAGGACGCGCTGACCGGGCTTGACGGGCTGCTTTATACGGAATCCTCGTCCTCGACCGGGCGCAGCGTCATCACACTGACCTTTGACGACAGCGTGCAGCCGGTCGATGCCCTGAACGAGGTGCAGTCCAAGGTGCGCTCCGTCGAAAGCCGCCTGCCCTCGCCGGTGCAGGATAACGGGGTGTCGGTCACGCGCTCGTCCTCGTCGATCCTGATGGTCGGCTCGCTGGTCTCGACCACGGGGCAGCACTCGACCATCCAGCTTGGCAACCTGCTGGAGCAGGTGGTCGAAGGCCCGGTCAAGCGGACCGAGGGTGTCGGCGGCGTCAGCGTCTTCGGCTCGGGCTATGCGATGCGGATCTGGATGGACCCGCTGCGGCTGGCGCAGTTCCAGTTGACGCCGACCGACATCACCACCGCCGTCGCCCAGCAGAACAGCACCGTATCCGTCGGCAGCCTTGGCAGCCAGCCGGTGGTGCGCGGCCAGCAGTTCACCGCCACCATCACCGCGCAAAGCCAGCTGACCTCTGTCGACGATTTCCGCAATATCCTGCTGAAGACCGGCGAGGACGGCGCCGCCGTGCGTCTGGGCGACGTGGCCGAGGTCGAGATCGGGCAGGCCGTCTATGGCCGCGATTCGCGCTTCAACGGCATGAACGCCTCGGGCTTTGCGGTGAACCTTGCGACCGGCGCCAATGCCGTGGAAACGGCGAATGCCGTGCGCGCGACGCTGGACGGGTTGAAAAACGCCCTGCCGGAAGGGGTCGAGGTACATATCGCCTATGACACCGCGCCCTTTGTCGAGCTGTCCATCCAGAAGGTCTATGAAACCCTGCTTGAGGCCATCGGGCTGGTCTTTCTGGTCATCCTGCTGTTCTTGCAGAACTGGCGGGCAACGCTGATCCCGATCATCGCGATTCCGGTGGTGCTGCTGGGCACCTTCGCCATGCTGGCGGCGCTGGGAAATTCGATCAATACGCTGACCATGTTCGCCATGGTGCTGGCCATCGGCCTGTTGGTGGACGATGCCATCGTCGTGGTCGAGAACGTCGAGCGGGTGATGCATGACGAGGGGCTGGACCCCGTCGCCGCCACCGAACGCAGCATGGGCCAGATCAGCGGCGCGCTGGTCGGCATCGCGCTGGTGCTGTCGGCGGTGTTCCTGCCGATGGGATTCATGCCCGGCTCGACCGGGGTGATCTATCGCCAGTTCTCGGTCACGATCATCACCGCCATGGTGCTGTCGCTGGCGGTGGCGCTGATCCTGACGCCGGCAATGTGCGCCAGCCTTCTGCGCGCGCATCGGGGACCGTCGCATTTCCCGCCCGCGCGCTGGTTCAATGCCGGGTTCGAGCGCATGACGCGCGGCTATTCGGCCACCGTGCGCCGGACGCTGCGCCGCCCCGTCCTGATCATGCTGGTGCTGGGCGCGATCAGCTATGGCGCCTATGACCTGTTCGGACGCATGACCACCACCTTCATCCCCGAAGAGGATCAGGGCGTCCTGCAATCGCGCATCACCCTGACCGAGGGCTCGACCGCGCAGCAGACGCTGGCCGTCGTGCGCGAGATCGAGGACTATATGCTGAAATCCGAGGCCGCGACCGTCGAATCGATCTATGTCGCGCTGGGGTTCAGCTTTGGCGGCACCGCCCAGAACCGGGCGATGATCTTCGTGAAGCTGCGCGATTTCGACCTGCGGCGCGGGGCGGATGCCTCGGCCGCGGCCATCGCCGCGCGCGCCAATGCGCATTTCGAACGCCACCGCGCCGGGCGCATCAGCTTCATGCAGCCGCCGGCGATTCCGCGGCTGGGCAACTCGGCCGGGTTCAGCATGTATCTGCTGGACCAGTCCGGGCGCGGGGTCGAGGCGCTGACCAGGGCCGCCGACCAGCTTGAACGCGCCGCCGGCGCCGACCCCCGGCTGGACCGGGTCGAAAACGACGGCTCCGAGGACGACGCCGCGCTGCGCATCGATATCGACCAGCAAAAGGCCGAAAGCTTTGGCGTCAGCATCTCGGCGGTGAACGGGATGCTGTCCACGATCTTCGCCGGGGACGAGGTGAACGACTTTGCCCTTGGCGCGCAACTGCGCCCGGTGATCGTGCAATCGGCAGCGGCGAACCGGATGCAGCCCGAGGACGTCGATAGCTGGTATGCCCGCAACGCCAAGGGCGAGATGGTGCCCTTCAACGCCTTCATGACCACCCGTTGGGAGCCGGTCGAGCCGCGCCTGTCGCGCATCGACGGCGTCGATGCAGTGGCAATCAGCGGCCAGCCCGGCATGGGCGCCAGCTCCGGCACCGCCATGGCCGCGATGGAGACGCTGGTTTCGGAACTGCCGGGCGGCTATGGCGCCGCCTGGACCGGGCTTTCCTATCAGGAACGGCAGGCCGGCAATCAGGCGCCCTATCTTTTCGCGCTGTCGGCCCTGGTGGTGTTTCTGTCGCTGGCGGCGCTTTACGAAAGCTGGTCGATCCCGTTTTCGGTCATGCTGGCGGTGCCGGTGGGGGTTCTGGGCGCCATCGTCGCGGCGTTGGCCTTCGGTCAGGCCAATGACGTCTATTTCAAGGTCGGCATCCTGACGACCATCGGGCTTGCCTCGAAAAACGCCATCCTGATCGTGGAATTCGCCCGCGACCTGGAGCAGTCGGCCCGTACCACCGTCAACGCCACCGTCAACGCCACCGTCAATGCCACAGTCAATGCCACCGTCACCGCCGCCGTCGATGCGGCGCGGCTGCGGCTGCGGCCGATCCTGATGACCTCGCTCGCGTTCATTCTTGGGGTGACGCCGCTGGCCATGGCCACGGGCGCGGGCGCCGGGGCGCAGAACTCCATCGGCATCGGGGTCATGGGCGGCATGATCGGCGCGACCTTCCTTGGCATCTTCATGGTGCCGGCATTCTACGTTACCGTGCGCCGGCTGACGGATCGGAGAGCACGGACATGAACGAACATCCCAGACTGACCTCGCTGGCGCATGGCGGCGGCTGCGGCTGCAAGCTGGCGCCCTCGGTCCTGCGCGAGCTTTTGGCCGATCAGCCGATGGTGCAGGCCTTTCCGCAGCTTCTGGTCGGGACCGAGACCGCCGACGATGCCGCCGTCTGGCAGGTGGACGATAATACCTGCGTCATCGCGACCACCGATTTCTTCATGCCGATGGTGGACGATCCGCGCGATTTCGGCCGCATCGCCGCCACCAACGCCATTTCCGACATCTATGCCATGGGCGGCCGGCCGATCATGGCGCTGGCGATTCTGGGCATGCCCATCGACAAGCTGGCGCCCGGACAGATCCGTGAAATCCTTGCCGGCGGCCGCGAGATCTGCGCCGAGGCCGGCATCCCCATCGCCGGCGGCCATTCCATCGACGCGCCCGAGCCGATCTACGGGCTGGCGGTGATCGGGCTGTGCCACCCCTCGGAACTGCGCCGGAACGCCGATGCCAGGCCCGGCGACGCGCTGATCCTGACCAAGGGGCTGGGCGTCGGCATCTATTCCGCCGCCATCAAGAAGGGCGCGCTGGACGCCGCCGGGCTGGCCGAGATGGTCGCCAGCACCACCATGCTGAACAAGGTGGGCAGCGATCTGGCAAAGCGCGCCGATGTCCATGCCATCACCGACGTGACCGGCTTCGGCATCCTTGGCCACGGGCTGGAGATCGCCCGCGGCGCCGGGCTGCGGCTGCGGCTGCGGCTGGCCGACCTGCCGCTGCTGTCCCGCGCCGCCGACCTGGCCGAAGCGGGGTTCGCCACCGGCGCCTCGACCCGGAACTGGGCGGCCTACGGCGCCGAGGTCACGCTGCCCGACGGCCTGCCCTTGTGGCAGCGCGCGCTGCTGACCGACCCGCAGACCTCGGGCGGGCTGCTGGTCGCCTGCGCCCCCGACACCGCCGAGGAGGTGCTGGCCCGGATCCGCGCCGCCGGTTTCCCGCTGGCCGCCATCGTCGGCCATGCCGAGCAGGGACCGGCCGGGATCGTGGTCGAATAGCGCCGGTTCTGGATATTTGGGTGAAGAAGAAACGCTGAAAAAGGGGGCGCGCGACATGCATGATGCCGATTCAATCCATCAGGGCGCACCCTTTTCCGAGGCGCTGGGGATCCGCCTTGTCCATGCCGACAAGGACGAGGTGCGGCTGAGCATGGCGGCGACCCCGGCCTTGGCCAACCGCAATGGCGTCTTGCATGGCGGCGCGATCCTGGGGATGGCCGATCATGCCGGGGGCACGGCGGCGATCATGCACCTGCGCCCGGGCGAGGCCACCACCACCATCGAAAGCAAGACCAATTTCCTGCGCCCCATCCGCATCGGCGACACCGCGCATGGGCGCTGCATCGCCCTGCACAAGGGCCGCACGACCATGGTTCTGCAAACCACCATCACCCGCGACGATGGCAAGGTCGCGGCCATCGTCACGCAGACGCAGATGATCATGGAATGGCGCGATCCGGCCTGAGGGGGCTTACTCGGGCGTTATTCTGCCGGGCCGATGGTCAGGTCGACCGGGACCAGCCCCTCGACCCCGCCGGTCACCCGGTCGCCGGGCAGCAGCGCGCCGACGCCTGCGGGCGTGCCCGTCATGATCAGGTCGCCCGGGGCGAGGTGGTAGTAAAGCGAAAGGTCGGCGATGATTTCGGGGATCGACCAGACCATGTCCGAGATCGCCGAGTCCTGCCGCGTCACCCCGTTCACCGCCAGATGGATGCGCTGGCCGCCGGGCTGGAAATCCCGCGCCGGGGTCAGGGGCGCCAGCACCGCCGCGCCCTCGAAGTTCTTGCCCAGATCCCATGACCGCTGCATCGCCTTGGCCTTGGCCTGAAGGTCGCGCCGCGTCAGGTCCAGTCCCGCGCCATAGCCCCAGATCGCCGCGCCGGCCTGAGCGGGCGTCACGCGAAAGGCCGGGGCGCCGATGGCCACGACCAGTTCGATCTCGTGATGCAGGTCGCTGGTGCCCGGCGGATAGGGCATCGAGCCGCCGCCTTGCTGCACCGCATGCAGCGATTTCAGGAAATAGAACGGCGCCTCGCGATCCACCTCGGAGCCCATCTCGGCGGCATGGGCGGCATAGTTGCGCCCGACGCAGAAGATGCGGCCGACCGGGAAGCGCCGGTCCTGCCCGATGACGGGCAGCGAGGCGGGCGCGGGCGGGGCAAAGATGAAATCGCTCATGCCCAAGGTCATGCCATGGCAACAGGATTGGCGCAATGGCGCTGCGTGCCGTTGCCCGTGCCGGATTTTCGTGGCAATAGGACTGAAAGCCAACCGAGAGCAGGGTTTGCAAATGACCGATTTCGCGCAACGTCGCACCATGATGGTCGATACCCAGGTTCGTCCGAACGAGGTGACCAGCTATCCCGTCATCGAGGCGATGCTGACCGTTCCCCGTGAACAGTTCGTCCCCGATTCGCGCCGGGACGTCGCCTATGCCGAGAACAATATCGAACTGGCCCCCGGCCGCGTGCTGCTGGAGCCGCGGACGCTGGGCAAGATGATCGACGTGCTGGACCTTCAGAATGACGATCTGGTGCTGGATATCGGCTGCGGCTACGGCTATGCCGCCGCGCTGATGACCCGCATCGCCGAGGCCGTCGTCGCCGTCGAGGACGATCCCGCCATCGTCGCCGAGGCCGAGACCCGCCTGGCCGGGCAGGACGTCTTCAACGTCGTCGTGGCCCAGGGACCGCTGGCCGAGGGCTTTGCAAGCCAAGGCCCCTATGACGCCGTCCTGATCGAGGGCGCCATCGAGGAATTCCCCGAGGCACTGACCGCGCAGATCGCCGAAGGCGGCCGCGTCATCGCGCTGTTCCGCGAAGGCGAGCTGGGCGTCGTGCGCGCCGGGCGCAAGCTGGACGGCCGCATCAACTGGCGCTTCGCCTTCAACGCCGGGGCGCCGCTGCTGCCGGGCTTTGAACGCCAGCGCGGTTTTGTACTTTGAACGTGACCAGGAAAGGCGTTGCAATGTTGCGCAAGTCTCTGAAGATTTTGCGGCGCCCGCTTGCCGCCGCGCTGCTGATCGGGGCGACGGCGCTGCCGGGCCGCTCTGAAACGCTTGCCGACGCCATGGTTGACGCCTATCGCCACGCCGCGCTGCTGGACCAGAACCGCGCCGTGCTGCGCGCCGCCGACGAGGACGTGGCGACCGCGCTGGCGCAGTTGCGCCCGGTGGTGCAGTGGATCGCCCAGCACACCTATACCGACAATGACGGCATCGACCTGCGCAGCTCCAGCATCGCCTTGCAGGCGCAGATCACGCTTTACGACTGGGGCCGCAACGCCATCGCCATCGACATCGCCAAGGAATCGGTGCTGGCGACGCGCGCAGCCCTGGTGGGCGTCGAACAGGACGTGCTGCTGTCGGCGGTGCAGGCCTATCTGGACGTGACCAGCGCCATCGAGCAGGTCGACCTGCAACAGAACTCGGTCCGCGTGATCGGGCAGGAACAGAAGGCGGCGACCGACCGCTTCGAGGTCGGCGAGATCACCCAGACCGACGTGGCGCAGGCCGATGCGGCGCTGGCCGCGGCGCGCGCCAGCCTTGCCTCGGCCGAGGGAAGCCTTCAGGTCGCGCGCGAATCCTATCTGCTGGCGACCGGCAAGATGCCGGGCAAGCTTGCCCCGCCGCCGCCGACGCCCAAGCTGCCCGCCAATCTGGCCGCCGCGCGCGATATCGGCCAGCGCACCCACCCCTCGATCGAGCAGGCGCGCCGTCAGGCCGCCGCCGCCGAGCTGGGCGTCGCCGCCGCCGCGGCCGAGCGCAATCCCCAGCTGACCGGCACCGCCGCCATCACGCGCCAGCGCAGCAACAACAATGCGATGCTGGACACGCGCTACGGCACCAACAAGACCGTCTCGCTGGAAATGTCGCAGACGATCTATTCGGGCGGCCGGCTGCCCTCGGCGCATCGCAAGGCGATGGCGCAACGTGATTCGGCCCGCGCCGCGCTTTTGAACGTCGCGCGGCAGGTAAATGACGCCGTGGGCGTCGCCTGGGCGCAAATCGACGTCGCGCGCGCGCAGATTTCCTCGATCGATGAGCAGATCGTCGCCGCGCAAAAGGCATTCGAGGGCGTCAGCGAGGAAGCGACGCTGGGCGCGCGCACCACTTTGGACGTGCTGGACGCCGAACAATCGCTGCTTGCGGCGCGTGCCGATAAAATTACGGCACAAGCCAACCTGCAATTAGCACATTATCAACTTCTGTCCGCTATGGGTTTGTTGACGGTAGAAAACCTGAAACTGGGAATTCCGACCTATGACCCATCGGCCTATTACAACGCGGTGCAGGACGCACCCTATACCAGCAGGCAGGGCGAAAGCCTGGATCGCGTGCTGCGCGCAATCGGCAAGTAACATTGCCCCGAAAACGGGGGGCGCATCGTGCAACACGAAATGATGCGCCAGCCCGCCCCGGCCTACGGGTCGGAAAATGTGGGCGACGTCCTTGCCTCGATCCGGCGCCTGATCGCCCAGGACGAGGCGACCTCGCCGATCATCCCCAACCAGACGCTGAACACCCTGCCCCGCGGCCTGACCGCCGTGCCGGCGCAGGATGCCCCGCGCCCGCTGGAAACGGCGCTGGCACCGGTTGAGACGATGCCGCTGGCGCAGGTCGAAACGATGCCGCTGGCGCAGGTCGAAACGATGCCGCTGGTTCTGGAGACCAGCAAGCTGATCGCGCCCGAACCGCCGGCTGCGCTTGACGAGGCGCCGCAGAACAGCGCCGAAGTCGTGACGCGCCTGCATCTGCCACCTGCCGGGCGGGCTGAAGCCGCCGGATCGGCGCTTCGGACCGACGATAGCGAGGCAGAGCCGGACGTTGCCGAGATTGCCGAACCGGCCCCGTCGGTGGATGCCGTCCACACCGACACCATCGCCGAACCGGCCGAGCCGGTCCCGGCACCCGAGGCCGATCTGGCCGAGGTTGCCCAGCCGCAGGACTTCAACCCCTGGCGTCAGGCATTCACCGGCATGGGCTTCGACCCCCGTTCCATCTGGGCCGATCCGCCCCAGCCGGAAACGCACCAGTCTGATCCGCCCCAACCCGAACCGCTTCAGTCTGAACCGCTCGTGGACGACACCGCCCACGCGGCCAGCCCCGAAGCGACCACTGTCCCCACCCTTTCCACCACTGCGCAAGCCGAGGAAACCATGCTGCAACCGAATGCGACCGTTACCCCGATCAACCCGTATATCGACGCCCAGCACCATGCCGAGATCGAATCGGCGCGTGACGGCACCGAGCCGCATCTGTTCGCGCCCCAGGACAAGAACGCGCAAAAGGGCACGCATCTGCGCGGCATGATCCGCGATGCCATCCGTCAGGAACTTCAGGGCGAGATCGGCAACCGTCTCAGCCGCAATCTTCAGCAGATGATCCGCCACGAGATCGAGCTGACCCTGCGCCAGATGTGCGAACAGGAATGATCCCCCGGGCAGCGGCCCTGACCGGCCGCCCCCGCAAGCCATCCCCGGACCCCAATTCCCCCGCCGGGTCCGGGGATGGTCAGAACAACTGGCTGCGGCGCCGCGAACATACGGTGCCGCAGCCGGATCAGCACCCCGGGGTCACTGCGGGGCGGGGTCGGTTCCAGCCCTTGGGGCCGGATCAGTTCAGGTATTTTTCCGGGTCGACGCTGTCGAAGCCCTGACGGACCTCGAAATGGACCACGCCCTGGCTTCGTGCCTTGCCCAGTCTGGCGCCGGCCTTCACCGCCTGCCCCTTGGTCACGGTCACGTCCTCAAGCCCGGCATAGACCGTCATCAGGTTGCCAGAGTGACGGATGACGATGATCGGCACCTGATCCACGTCGCGGGTAATCGCCGCGACCGTGCCGCTGCCCGCCGCGGAAACCACGGATCCGGGCGCTGCGGAAATGTCGATGCCCTCATTCTTGCCCTTCTGATAGGGCCGGATGATCGCGCCATTTACCGGCATGCGGAACTGGCCGCTGCCCGAGGCGGCGGTCCGCGACTTGCCCATGTCCGGGCTTGCCGGCTTCTTGGCCGCGGCGCTGGCGGGGGCGGTCTTTTCCGCCGGCAGCGGCTCGGCCGATGACGGCGGCCGCGGGGTCGGACTGCCGGCACCCGGTGCGGTCACCGCGGCATTGGCCGAGGGTTTCTGGCCGGCGACTGGGATCAGCAGGCGCTGGCCGACACGCAGCGTCATCGCCGACGACAGCCCGTTCCATTGCGCCAGATCGTTGACCGAGACGTCGTATTTGCGCGCGATCGACCAGGCGGTTTCGCCCGTGGCGACGACATGCTGCCTGGGCTGGCTGGAGGCCGGCAGCGTGGTCGCGGTGACGCCGCCACCCGCCGCGCCAGCCGCGGTCGAACCGCCCGTCGCCGGCGGCACGTTCGGCTGCCTGATACCCTGCCCGGCAAAGGGGTCGCTGACCTGCCCGGTAGAGGACACGATGGGCGCGGCCCCGCCCCCCATCACCGGGGCACCTGCGGCAACGCGGCGCGGCAGGGCCACGACCGCACCCGGGTTCAGCGGCGTGTTGGCGTCGATGGCGTTGTAATTGGCCAGTTCGGCCGCATTCAGCCCCAGCCGCGCCGCGATGGTCGCGACCGAGTCGCTCTGCCGGGCAATCGCCACCTGATAGCCGGGATAAGAGATCACCCCCCGCTGATCCGATGCCGGGCGCGGCATCGCCTGCGCCGCGGCATTGGCCGTATCAAGGCCGCCGCCGCCCCAGCCACGGAAATCTGGGTCGAAATTGTTGAGATCCAGCCCGCCCTGCGGTCCGCAGGATGCCAGCAGCCCCACCGCAGCGCCGGCCAGCGCCAGTTGCCTGATTTTCGCCATATGCCCGTCCCTCACTCTGGATGGTCCGGGGTCATGTCTGTCCCAACCCCTCGACCAGCGGCACGAAACGCACCTGCCGCAATTCGTCATAATCAAAGCCGTTCTCACCGCGCCGCACGCGGATCAGGGTCTGGACCGCGTCCGACTGCCCGACCGGCACCACCATGATACCGCCGATCTTCAACTGCGCCAAGAGCGGGCCGGGCGGGTCCTCGGCCGCGGCGGTCACCATGATGCGATCAAAGGGCGCCTGATCGGGCAACCCGCGTGAGCCGTCGGCGACCATGGCAGTGATGTTCGACAGGCCGAAATGGCGAAACAGGGCCTCGGCCTCGGTGACAAGGCGGCGGTGACGGTCCAGCGTATAGACGCGGCGGCACAGCAGCGACAGGACCGCCGCCTGGTAGCCCGAGCCGGTGCCGACCTCCAGCACCTTGTCGCGCGGGCCGACCTCCAGCGCCTGCGTCATCAGCCCCACGACCGAGGGCTGGCTGATCGTCTGCCCGCAGGGAATGGGCAGGGGCGTGTCCTCATAGGCGCGGTCCTCGAAATGGCCGCGCACGAATTCGCCGCGGTCGATCCGCTCCATCGCCTCAAGCACGCGCGGGTCGGTCACGCCGCGTTGCCGCAGCGCGAACAGGAAGCGCATCTTGCGTTCGGCGATCTCGGGATCGTCGTTCATGCGTGCCTCAGCCCTGATCAAGTGCGTCGCGCAGCCCGGCCAGCGAGGCATGGCAGGTCAGGTCCGGCCGCATCGGCGTCACCGAGATATAGTCGCGCATATTCGCATCCACGTCACTATCCGGCGTGCCGGGCGCGGTCTGCGATCCGCCCATGACCCACAGGAAGCGCCGGCCGTTCGGCGCGTGATAGGGCTCGACCCCGAAGCCGATGCCACGGCGGCGGCCCTGCGGCGCCACGCGCACACCCTTGACCCCCGCCGCGTCGCAGGCGGGGAAGTTGATGTTGTAGAACAGCCGGAAATCCTGGTCCGCATTCCAGTCGGCACGGTCCAGCAATTGCCGGATCAGGCGCGGGCCGTGGATGCGGGCGGCCTCGAACGGGTCGGCCAGGGCGGCGGTGCGCTGGCCCATGTATTGCGACAGCGCAATCGCCGGCAGGCCTTGCAGCGCCGCCTCCATCGCGCCGCCGATGGTGCCCGAATACATCACGTTCTCGCCCGAGTTGTTGCCGCGGTTCACCCCCGACAGCACGAGGTCCGGGGGATTGTCCTTCATCACGTCGCCGATGGCGGCCAGCACGCAATCGGCGGGCGTGCCCTCGGCGGCGAAGCGGCGCGGCCCCATTTCGGCGATCAGGGTCGGGTGGACATAGCTGATGCAATGCGCGACGCCCGACTGCTCGAACGCGGGGGCGACGGTCCAGACCTCGCCCGAGGGGCCGGCAAGCTCGGTCGCGATCGCGGTCAGCGTTTCAAGCCCCGGCGCGTTGATGCCGTCGTCATTGGTGATGAGAATACGCATTTTCGTCCCTGTCTGCCCCATGAGGCCCCCGGCCCCTTGCCGCCTATCTGCCCGTCATGCAATGCTTATCCGCGCCACAGCCCTGCGACAACCCGCAGGACACACCATATCAGCGTTTGACGCCGCCGAAGCGGCGGGGCAGACTCAAGGCAAGCTGGGCGCCCGGGCAGGACATGCAGATCTATCTTCCTATCGCCGAGGTGGTGGTGAATGCGTTCACCCTCATCGGACTTGGTGGCATCGTCGGGCTGATGTCCGGTCTTTTCGGCGTGGGCGGAGGCTTTCTGATCACGCCGCTGCTGTTCTTTATCGGCATCCCGCCGGCGATTGCGGTGGCGACCGGGGCCAATCAGGTCGTCGCCTCGTCGTTTTCGGGCGTCCTGGCGCATGTAAAGCGCAAGACGGTCGATTTCCGCATGGGCTGGGTGCTGCTGGCGGGGGGGCTTGTCGGCTCATCCTTGGGGGTGATGCTGTTCAACATGCTGTCGCGGCTGGGCCAGGTCGATCTGGTGGTGCAGCTTTGCTATGTCGTCTTTCTGGGCCTGATCGGGGCGATGATGTTGCAGGAAAGCCTGCGCGCGCTGCGCCGCACGCGGGTCAGCGGCCCGGTCCGGCCGACGCGGCGCAACCAGCACGGCTGGGTGCATCGCTGGCCGCTGAAGATGAAATTCCGCACCTCGGGCCTGTATATCAGCGCCATTCCGGTTCTGGGCGTCGGCGCGGTGGTGGGCGTTCTGGGCGCGCTGATGGGGGTCGGCGGCGGCTTCATCATGGTGCCGGCGATGATCTATCTTCTGGGGATGCCGACCAAGGTCGTGATCGGCACCTCGCTGTTCCAGATCACCTTCCTGTCGGCCTATACGACGCTGATGCATGCGGTGTCCTCGAACACGGTGGACATCATGCTGGCGGTGCTTCTGATCGTCGGCGGCGTCGTCGGCGCGCAGATCGGCACGCAATGGGGGGCAAGGCTGCGGGCCGAGCAGCTGCGCATCCTGCTGGCGCTGCTGGTGCTGGCGGTCTGCGGCAAGCTGGCGCTGGACCTGTTCCTGCGCCCGGACGAGCTTTATTCGATCACGCCGGGATTGTTGAAATGATCCTGCGAGCCGCGCTGATCCTGCTGGCGCTGAGCCTGCCCGCCCATGCGCAACAGGCGCCCGGAACGCCGCCGGCGGTGTCGCCGGTGCAGGCCGCGACCACGCCCCCCGCCGTCAAGCCGCCCGAGCAGATCGTCGCCGGCATCTCGCGCGATGAAATCGACATCACCACGAATTTCGACGGGTCCGAGCTGATCATCTATGGCGCCATCAAGCGCGAAACACCGATCCCCGCCGATCAGCTTGATGTCGTCGTGGCCGTTGCCGGGCCGTCGGAATCGGTGACGGTGCGGCACAAGGAACGGCGGCTGGGCATCTGGGTCAACACCGGCCGCCTCAGCGTCGGCGCGGCGCCCAGCTTCTATGTCGTCGCCTCGACCCGACCGCTGCACCTGATCCTGACGCCCGAACAGGACCAGCGCTATCGCATCTCGGTTCCGCTGGCGATGCGCAGCTTTGCCGGCCCCGTCGAGGTCGAGGACACCGTCCCCTATACCGAGGCGCTGATCCGCCTGCGCGAGGGCGAGGGCCTTTACCGGCTGGATGACGGCGCCGTGCGGCTGGCCGAACAGACGCTGTTTCGCGCCGATGTGCGCCTGCCCGCCAACTTGATGGAGGGGGCCTACAGCGCCCGCATCTTCCTGCTGCGCGACGGCAAGGTGATCGACACCTTCCACGCCCCGATCAAGGTGCGCAAGGTCGGGCTTGAGCGCTGGCTGTATCGGCTGGCGCTGGAAAACCCCTTTGTCTACGGCATCATGTCGCTGGCCATCGCCATGGCCGCGGGCTGGGCCGCGTCCGAGGCGTTCCGGCAATTGCGCCGCAGCTAGCAGGGCCCCCGCCGCTAGGGCGTCACCTGTTCCTGCCCGCGCCGGAACGGGCCCATCCGCGTCAGCGCGGCGATTTCGTCGCTGACGGCGGCGCGTTCGCGGTCCAGATAGTCGGCGATGGCGGCGTGGAAGCCTTCGTCCGCGACCCAGTGCAGCGAATGGGTCTGCACCGGCAGATAGCCGCGCGCCAGCTTGTGTTCGCCCTGCGCGCCGGCCTCGACCCGGGGGACGCCATGCGCGATGGCCCAGTCGATGGCGCGGTGGTAGCACAGCTCGAAATGCAGGAAGCGGTGGTCTTCAAGGCAGCCCCAATAGCGGCCGTAAAGCGCATCCTGCCCGATCAGGTTCAGCGCCCCCGCGACCGGCGTGCCGTCGCGTTCGGCCAGCACCAGCAGGCAGTCGTCGCGCATCGTGTCATGCAGGATGTCGAAGAAGTCGCGCGTCAGATAGGGGCGGCCCCATTTGCGCCCGCCGGTATCCTGATAAAAGGCCCAGAACGCATCCCAATGCCGGGGCCGGATCTGGTCGCCGGTCAGGCTGCGGATGCTGCCGCCGAAGCCTTGCGCACGCTCGCGTTCCTTGCGGATCGCCTTGCGCTTGCGCGAGGAAAGCTGCGCCAGAAAATCGTCAAAGCTGGCATAGCCGTGGTTCAGCCAGTGGAACTGTTCGCTGCTGCGGGCAAGAAAGCCGACCTCCTGGCCCAGCTTCGCCTCGGCCGCGGTGCAGAAGGTGACATGCGCGCCCGAAAGGCCCGACTTCTGCGCCAGTTGCGCCATGGCCCGCAACAGCGCCGCCTGCACCGCGGGATTGTCCGCGATCAGCCGCGGGCCGGTGACCGGGGTAAAGGGCACCGCGCATTGCAGTTTCGGGTAATAGCGCCCGCCCGCGCGTTCGTAAGCCTCGGCCCAGGCGTGGTCAAAGATGTATTCGCCCTGGCTGTGGGTTTTCAGATAGGCCGGCGCCACGCCGGCGATCCGGCCATCCAGCCGTGCGACAAGGTGGTTGGGATGCCAGCCGGTGCCCCGCCCGACCGAGCCCGACACCTCAAGCGCGGACAGGAAGCGGTGGCTGGTAAAGGGGTTCGCCGCCGCCCCGCAGCCATCCCAGTCGGCGGGGTCGATGGCGGAGATCGCCGGCAGGACGGAAACGGTCAGCTCGCTCATGCCCGGCAAGATAGGTGCGCGCCCGGGCTTTGTCAGCGTCCGCCGGTCACTTCGACATTGGTGCCGGTGACATAGCTGGATTGTTCGCCCGCCAGCCACAGGATCACCTCGGCCACCTCCTCGGCCGATCCGGGGCGGCCCAGCGGCACGGCCGAGGCCAGCCGCTGCGCCCGGTCCGGGATGCCGCCCAGGGCGTGGATCTCGGTCTCGATCAGGCCGGGGCGGATGGCGTTGACGCGGATGTTCTTTGGCGCAAGTTCCTTGGACAGGCCGATATTCAGGCTGTCCAGCGCGCCCTTGCTGGCGGCGTAATCGACGAACTCGTTCGGGCTGCCCAGCCGCGCCGCGGCCGAGCTGACCAGAACGATGCTGGCCGAGGGCTGGTCCATCGGCCGGCCCAGCCGCCGCGCCGCCTCGCGCGCGGTCAGCAGCGCACCCATCACGTTCACGTCAATGGTGCGCCGCATGCGTTCGGCGGTCATTTCGGCCAGCGGCATGGTCCGGGCCAGCATCCCGGCATTGACGATGACGGAATCGATGCGGCCAAGCTCGCGCTCGGCCGCGTCGAAAAGCGCGATCACGTCCGCCTCCTGCGCGACGTCGCCGCGCAGGCCAAAGGCGCGGCGGCCAAGGGCGCGGATGGCGGCCAGCACCTCGGCCCCGGCATCATCGTCGCGCTGCCAGCCGATCGCCACGTCCCAGCCGCGTTCGGCGGCCATCAGCGCCGTCGCGCGGCCAATCCCGCGCGCGCCGCCGGTCACCAGCATGACCTTGCCCATCGTTACCCCCCCCTTTTTCACTCAGCCAATGTTCGCCAGGTAATCCTCGAACGTGATGTTGTCGGCGATGCGGCGGGCCTCGAATTCCTGCCCGGTCGAGCGGATGGTCCAGGTCAGCACCGGCACGCCGCGCGCCTTCAGCGCCGTGACCGCCGGGTTTTCCAGATCCGCCCGGTCATGCGAGATGAAGCTGGCGCCCACATCGTCGAAATCGGCGATGCTGGCCAGATGTTCGCGCGTCGCCGCGTCCAGCATCGGCCATTCGCCGGCCTCATAGGCGCAGGTGGTCAGCCCGACCGCGATATCCGGCGCCGCCTTGTGGAAGGCCGCGATGACATGCGGGTTGAAGGACATGACCGCAACCGGCCCCTGATAGCCGGCCAGTACCTCGGCCACGCGCGCCGGCAGCTTGCCGACATCCGGCCCCGAGGCCAGCGTCGGGTCCTTGATCTCGATCAGCAGAGGCACGCGGCCGGCGACCTCGGCCAGCATCTGGGCCAGCGTCGGGATCGTCTCATCCGTGCCCAGCAGCCGCAGCCGCGCAAGCTGCGCGGGCGTGCTGGCGGCGACGGTGCCGTTCGTCTCATGCGTCAGGCGGCCCAGTTCATAGTCGTGAAACACCATCGGCGTGCCGTCCATGGCGCGCTGGATGTCACATTCGATGCCATAGCCATTGGCGATGGCGGCGCGGAACGCCGCCATGCTGTTTTCCGGCAGGCCGGTGCGATGCAGCCCGCGATGCGCAATCGGCAGGCGCAGGAAATCGGGATGCAGGCTCATCATTCGATCTCGAAGATGGCGTCGATCTCGACCGCGACACCGCGCGGCAGGGCGGGGACGGACACCGCGGCGCGGGCGTGGCGGCCCTTGTCGCCGAAAACGGCCACCATCAGGTCCGAACAGCCGTTGATGACCTCGGGCTGGTCGGTGAAATCGGGGGTCGAGCTGACAAAGCCGCCCAGCCGCACCACGCGGCGCACGCGGTCCAGCGATCCCAGCGCCGCCCGCGCCTGTGCCAGCAGCGCCAGCCCGCAGCCGCGCGCCGCCTCGGCCCCGGCGGGAACCGCCATGTCAGCGCCCAGCCGGCCCTTGACCGGGCTGATCTGGCCCGAGACGTAAAGCAGGTTTCCCGAGATCACATAGGGCACATAATTCGCCGCCGGCGCCGGGGCGTCGGGCAGGGTGATCCCCAGTTCGGCCAGTCTCGTCTCGATGGTCATGGTTCGCTCCTACCAGTGGATGAAGTCACGGAATTCTTTCAGCACGATGCGCCAGGTCGCCAGCGCGTCAAGGAAGTTGTCGCGCCCGATGCCGTCGCCTGCAAGCCCGATATCCATTTCGATATAGGGATCGCCGGTACGGTCCAGATAGACGCGGCCGAAACGGCGGTCGCGGTTCCACAGGTTCGCCATCTCCATCGGCATCGCCTCGTCCAGATCGAACCCGGCCGAAAACTGCATCGAGGCGCAGATGGGCATACATTCATAGAAATAGACGACGAAATCCACGCCATCGACGCTGCTTTCCAGCATCGGCGCGCCCTCGGCGCTGGTCGTATGCGTGACCTTCATCCCGGCGCCGGTCATCAGCCCCGCCACCACGTCGGGATCGCCGCGCACCTGCGCAAGGACCGGGGACGCAAGGTTCAGCACCGCAACCAGCAGGGGAACAAGGGCACGCATCGACTACTCCGGGCAACAAGACCGTCATAGCCCAGCGGGGATCAGGCGACCAGAGCCTCGGCGCGTTTCAGATCGACGCTGACAAGCTGGCTGACGCCCTGTTCGACCATGGTCACGCCGAACAGCCGGTCCATGCGCGACATGGTGACGGCGTGGTGTGTGATCACAAGAAAACGCGTGTCGGTGCGGCGCGTCATCTCGTCCATGAGGTCGCAGAAGCGGGTGACGTTGGCATCGTCCAGGGGCGCGTCCACCTCGTCCAGAACGCAGATCGGCGCGGGGTTGGCCAGAAAGACCGCAAAGATCAGCGCCAGCGCCGTCAGGGTCTGCTCACCCCCTGACAGCAGGCTCAGCGTGCTGAGCTTCTTGCCCGGAGGCTGGCACATGATTTCCAGCCCCGCCTCAAGCGGGTCGTCGGATTCGACCAGCACAAGGCGCGCCTCGCCGCCGCCGAACAGATGCGTGAACAGCGTGGTGAAATTGGCGTTCACGGTGTCGAAGGCGGCCAGCAGACGCTCGCGCCCCTCGCGGTTCAGGCTGCCGATG
>RRZU010497643.1_pt1 | contig 42410 bp, 35 predicted proteins | sample 2165561 | NCBI WGS metagenome assembly RRZU01 (sample SAMN10456909, study PRJNA506462) | wastewater metagenome | isolation source: wastewater sludge | place: USA: Moscow, Idaho | reverse complement strand
ATAACAAAATCAGGAAAATATGAGTCCTCCTATTCTGAAGGAATTATAAGCTTAGAACTCTTGGCTACAACGACAAAAGCATCCAAAGGTGCAATATCAGATTTTCCGAGGACGCTGGGGTTTGCAAATTTAAATTACGATAAGCTGGATGGATACTTTGTTGATCTATCCGCTGCGATTCATGGACGTGGGCGCCATACTGAAAATATAACAACTTCGAAATTACAATGCGAGGTGACTGAATAACGAATGAAGACAATGTTATTTATTAACGAATTGTTCAAAAGTTGTAGAGGTTAACACAGTAAAAATTCTTTTCTATACAAAGGACAGACAAGTTTCATTATCAAAATAAGGAGTTCACAACATGGCAAATTATAAAGAAACCTTTGAAGATTGCGAAATTGAGATAAAGGATGATATCCACCTGTTCATCAATGGAAAATTAATTGATTACCAACATGATAGGGCAAAAAATAAGTTTTCTTCGAAATATCTGCCCTATACCCAATATGATTCGTTATTGGAACTGGCTCGGGCAATCATCCAACATACTGTCGAATTTTCCCATGTAAAAGAGTAGATTAAACAGACTGAGAGAAGGAGGAAATTCTCATGGCTATCAGAAAAGATGCAAATACCCTGACTACTGCCGAACGAACAGAATTCGTTACCGCCATTCAAGCTTTGAAAGCAGAAGGCATCTATGATCAATTTGTTCTCAGGCATGCAAATGCAATTATGAGCGCTATTCATCGATGTCCTGCCTTCCTGCCCTGGCACCGCCGTTTTATTTTTGATCTCGAACGGGAACTTCAGCGCGTCTCAGGCAATTCAAATCTCGGGATACCCTACTGGAACTGGCCTTCGGGAGGAGCTAATGCCTCCATGTGGGATGACAATCTGCTGGGGGGAAATGGAGATGCTGGCGGGGTCGTTCAGACCGGGCCATTCCGCACTGGCCAATGGACTGTCATCAATTCCAGCGGATTGCCGGCTGGCCCACTCATGCGCGCTTTTGGTCAAAACGGACTGCCAACTTTACCCACTCAAACTGAAATTGAGCAAGTCATGGCTGTCACGCCTTATGACATGCCCTCCTGGAACATAAACAGCAACCCAAGCTTCCGTAATCAAGTGGAAGGCTGGATCGGCCCAAATCTTCACAATCGAGGACATGTCTGGGTCGGTGGCTCTATGCTGCCGATGACCTCTCCAAATGATCCGGTGTTCTTTATGCATCATTGCATGGTGGATAAGATCTGGCATGAATGGCAAATACGCTTCCCGAATCAAGGCTATTTGCCAGCAAACGGCGGTCCATTTGGACAGAACTTGACTGACCCAATGAATAATACGCCTTCAGGACCAATCGGCTCACGTCCTATTGATGTGCTAGACAGTATCGCTTTGGGTATTGAATACGATGATTCTGTCATTCAGCCTCAACCATCCATGCCGCTCATTGTTGTTGGATCCGGTCCAACCCAGGCTGATATTGGAACAGCGGGAGAAACTGATGTTTTCCGGTTCGAAATCCCTTCCTTCGGCCCTTACACCATGTTCACCACTGGGCCATCCGATACCTTCATGACGCTGTTTGGTCCTAATGATCCGAACATCGAAGTGGCTTCAGACGATGATGCGGGTGAAAATTTTAATTCACAAATCACACGAAATCTTTCGGCGGGCACTTACTATCTGCGTATTCGGCTTTATAGTTCGAGCGCAACGGGAAATTATGCAGTTGCCGTTCGATCCGCTGATACTAGTCCCAGTCCCACTCCAATCTCTATCCCCGAGCTCGTTGTGGATGGCGCAAGTATCAGTGCGGCTATTTCCGCAGCAAACGAAAGCGATGTGTACCGATTTACTATAACCACTGATGCTATCTACACCATCCAGACAAGTGGAACGACGGATACCTTCATGAGTTTGCACGGGCCGAATAGCCAGATACCGGAAATTGCCAGCAATGACGATGAAGGGGTTTCTTTCAATGCCCTGATCCGTCGGCAGCTCCCACCTGGAGAGTATTTCGTCCGTGTTAGACATTACTCGCCTATTGGGACAGGACCCTATACCATCCGCGTAACTCGAGATTGATACTCAAATAGACAAGTAAGAATATTTGGAATCTGGATTGCAGTAAAATCACAATTCAATACAAGCAGTTTTAATCTGCTTGTATTGAAGCATATTACAGAAGCAATTCTATATCGTAGATTAGTTTGCAGCTTTTCATTCAAAAACTGACATTAACAGGCATCAATGTACTCAGTAGTTTTGAGTAAACTTTAATTATCAATCATCAGAGGAATGGAATGCGCTGGCTAGATATAAAACCGCTGTTTTTTTCTGTTCTGTGTCTTTACGGGGTATTAGCTCATGCCAGTGATCCCAATCCCATCATTGCACCCGAGGCTGCCAGTGGCTTTGGCGCAATCAAGTCAGGCAACTATAGCAAAGCGATGGCTGTCACTGCCAATCCACACGCCAGCCGCGCTGCTGCCAAGATTCTACGCCAAGGCGGCTCCGCGGTTGATGCCGCCATTGCCGCACAAATGGTGCTGGGTCTTGTCGAGCCACAGTCCTCAGGAATTGGCGGGGGCGCATTTATGCTGCATTGGCGAGCAAGAGATGGTGAACTGGTCGCCTGGGATGGCCGGGAAACTGCGCCTGCATCAGTGGCAGAGACTCATTACTTGAATGCCGATGGCGAACCAATAGATTTTTTTAGTGCTGTTATTGGCGGTCATTCGGTAGGTGTGCCTGGAGTTTTGGCAATGCTGGAGGCCAGCCACAAGGAGCATGGCAAGCTGCCATGGGAAAATTTATTCCAACCCGCCATTATTCTGGCCGAGCAAGGTTTTGCCATTTCTGAACGGTTGCATATTTTGCTCAGCCGCATGCCTAAAGTAGTGGTGAATCCGCAAATCCGTAATTATTTTTACAGCCAGACTGAAACAGGGTGGCAACCCAAGGCCGAAGGAAGTCTGCTGAAAAATCCAGCCTATGCACAAACGCTACGACGGCTTGCTACCCTTGGTGCCGCCGATTTTTATCGGGGCGGGCTGGCTAAACAGATCGTCCAGGCAGTTAAGCATGATCCCAATCGAGCCGGTCACCTCAGTTTCTCGGATATGACCGCGTATCAACCGGAAAAGCGCAAAGCCGTTTGTGGACAGTTCCAGATTTATCGTATTTGCGGCGCCCCACCGCCATCTTCAGGTGGCATCACGATACTGGCGATTCTTGGCCTGCTGGAAGCTTACGAAATCCACTATGGCGAGCGTGCCGACTGGCAGCACGGTTTTATTGAAGCCTCCAAGCTGGCATTTGCTGACCGTAACGCCTATGTGGGAGATCCTGCTTTTGTCAGTGTACCCACGCAAGGCATGATCAATCGCGATTATCTTCAGCAACGCGCGAAGTTGATCAGTAACAACACCGTGCTTGGCACGGTGAATGCCGGCTTACCGCCAGGCGCCGAACCCCGCCTTAGCAGCGATTCACCAGAACTTCCTTCCACCACGCATCTGAGCATTGTCGATGTCGCTGGTAATGTGGTAAGTATGACCAGCAGTATTGAAACCGCCTTTGGTTCGCGAATCATGGTCGGCGGCTTTTTATTGAACAATCAGCTTACTGATTTCTCCTTTACGCTAAAAGATATCGATGGCGCACTGGTCGCCAATCGCGTTCAGCCGGGTAAACGCCCGCGCTCATCAATGGCGCCAACCATCGTTTTTAAAGATGACAGAGCGCTATTGGCGATCGGCAGTCCCGGCGGCACAAGGATTATCAATTACGTAGCCAGCAGCCTTTATCGCATTTTGGCCGAGAAATTGCCCGTAGCCGAAGCGATTGCCAATGGGCATATTGTTGCCATGGGATATGGCGTAGAAATGGAAAGTGGTCACGCTGATGAAGCAACACTGTCGCGACTGCGCAAACGGGGCCACCGCATTACGCTCAAAGATCAAACCAGCGGCCTGCACGCGATTCGTATCGACGCAAAAACTGGACTCGAAGGTGGCGCAGACCCTCGCCGCGAAGGTGAGATTAATGGATTTTAATCGACTCCTGACTACTAAGAATCATCGCAAGAAGAGTCTTAACCCAAGAGGAAAGGGCTCTGTTGCAAAAAATAAGATTGGAGATTCAATGGCACCCGGAGTAGGCATGTAAGATATTATTTTAACAAGGAAATGCGAAAACCACGCAACATGTCAATAGCTTCCCCAATTCAGATGCTGCGCTAAACTTGATATTATGGTTACCAAACAAATGGAGGAGAAAATCTTATTTGACCTTCCTCAAGCACAATATTATTGACGCTACCCAAATTCAATTTCAGTCGGAGTTCTGATGCTTACCTACCAATACGAGTTCTCCTTGTTTGTCAGCATAAACCCAATTCTTTAATGTTCCTCTCGGTTAAGACAGCCATTTTGCTGCCTTAACCAAAGTTAATCCACTTTCTTTAAAGAACTTAGCTGATTGCTCCCTAAATTCCTGGCTATATTGTATGCGGGGCAATGCTTTCTTCATCCTCGATCTCATGCTTTCATTTTATAAAACTTCGGACTCCATGAAAATCAGCATACCTCGTTTCAGCTTGAGTCATTTAGCTGGAGTTTATGATTCTTCGCATTTCAAAGTCGCACCATCTACAGGGTTAACTCTGAAATGCCCCCATACGCCTCCTGCAAACATATGCATCGGACCGTCGCGATAGAGATAACAACCTTCTTTAGCGCTATCGAAAGTCGCTGTAATAGACTTGCCCGGAGACAATAAAGCGGCATGTGCCGAGCCGAATCTTGGCATTAAATCCACATAATGGTGCCCAAAGCTTATAAACGCGCGTTGACGGGCTCGACCATGGGGTTGAGAAACCCGGAAGCGTACTTCTTCACCAGCCTTAGCTTGAAAAATAGGCGTCGGTATTTTGGCCCATGATTCCAACAGAAAATTATTCGGAAATTTGATTTGATTCAAATCCGAGCCGGCACCAGTATTATGCTCAACGGTATTTCCATTAATATCAACGCCATGCCGCAATCTTGACCAGAAGGGCGCTGTGCGATAATTAAGTCCTTTTTCTCCATGATCATAGGAATCATCGCAAATCGGGCAGTCGCCGATTGGTTCGGATGCATGAGTGGAATTCCAGGGCGAATCCCAGTGCAGATTTAACCCATCCTGGTAAGCGATTACGAATTCACGAAATGTTCGCCCGTCGCCTTTTTCATCGGTGTATTTGATTAAAGCTTCCGATCCGAGAGCCCAGTGATCAGTATCCGAAACCAATGCCCCGGTTTTAGGATCATGATAGGTCGCACCTTCAGGCTCGATAATAAGTGTGCCAAACAAACCATGCGTGCCATGACCGATAACATCGCCAAACGCCTTGATCGGTATCGTTCCAAAAGTATAAGGAATCTTGTTCAGTGTATAGGAGCATTCTTCTTCGTCACCACAAACTGGCACCCCTTTAACTTTTTCCCCTAGATCCAGCTCCAGTCTGCCCGCATAAAAACGCAAATTAATCGATTGTCCGCTGGGTACAGGTTCTGTACTACGATTCATGCCGATACCGATATTATGATAATTTATGAATCCGACGCTGGGCAGCATTGGTATTGAGATCGACAGTCGTGTCGATGGTTTAATATCGTCTGCATCTGGATCAGCAGACTTGTCGACATTGAGCGGAACGATTTTGGGCATCAAGGCATCTCCGCTGGAATCCGGTAGTTCTGTTTCACCTTCGACCAACAGCAGATTGTAAAAATTCAGTGTGATGCAATCGTTGGCATTGGCGCGCAAGACTAACGGTTCCAAGATGCCTGTGTCTGCCTTTTCCTGGTATATGTGCCGGACATTATCAAGCGTAGGCTTAGAATGGCCAGGCGGCATAGCGAGTAGTATTAATGCGTCAGGATCGAAAATTTGATTATCGCGATCATAAAATAAGTGATTCTTTTCTGAAGAGGTTAGTAAATTAACCCGGGTCGCTACCACTGTATAATTGACCGGCCTTGATTCGCTGGGACAAAGATCTGAAGGATCTTTCGGCTTAATTTTTCCTATTCCGTGTCCTGGCAATGGCTTCAACCGCTTTCCAATGGCTTGTTGACATGAAGGTGGAATATCCTCTTCATCAAGGATGAATAAATTTCTACGTGCAAACCATTTGTCAGTCGAAGAGCTTTGATCGGGTCCGCATGCTTCCGGGTCTGGAGATTTAACGCCATTATGTACTCTCAACAATCCCCAGGCACCATTCCATAAGGCATCGACAGTACCAAAATGATAGAGGTAGTCATTTACGGCTGCGCCGCTGGTTACATTCCCGACTGGCGGCAGATCCATCTCAAAATGCTCGGATATTCCGATTTCCTGTGCAGCAACCAACGCCAACGGATTGTCTCGTTTCGCCTGTACTTTTTCCGGGAAATGATTGTTTACAGAATAGTCGATCACACGCGGCCAGTATAAGCCTTCAACTGCAAACGTGTGCTGCACCTCTTGCGCACCCTGAACCATGCGGATCTGGATTTTTTCGCCTTCATAAGCTTCCAGTATTGGCGTACAAGGATCTCCATGTTCGCGGGTGGCAAAAACAAACGCCATGTCACCGTCTCGATATATCTGGTTGCCTTCCCAGCCTGTTTTTTTCTGGCGGGTAATACTATCCCGTTTTGTTAAGAATCCGCTCGCATCACGGGTTTGTGCAAATTCACCACAATTCGTTTTTTCTGGAGTTTGCAGCCTTTCTTCCATCTTTCCGATGCGCAACGGAATTGGTTCATGGCGATAATTCACCAGGTAAGGATTATGATGATCCTTGGAGATAGCTTCCGGCTTGAATGGTGGATCAACTGGTTTGCCATATTGTTTCCACCAGTGCTTGGCATGTTGTTCGAGACTGCCGGACAAGAGCGCCATTATCGGGTCGCTCGTTTCATTAGCCGATTCATGGAGCAATCTGGCCATGCCATTAGTGGCTGTTTGGCTCAACCATGGTTGATATAAAGTCGGTTCATAAAGTAAAGCGAAATCGGCCACTGCAAGTGCATATTCACGGCGATTCTCATGGATTAACCAGTCATCGGCACCGACAATAACGGCTTTGGAACCTACGCCATCTGCAAGTGCATCTCCATTGGGCTGCAACCATTTTGAACCGGCCGGCTCAACGAGTAAAGCGGAATAAAAGCCGTGCTGCTGTATGGAGGAAGGCGCAAAATGATCATGGGTAAATACCGTGCGCAACGTGCGGTCGATACATTCCTTGTCGGACTGTGTCGGACAGGTTCTGTCCGGTAATTCCTTGTCATGCATGGCATGTGTGGCATCTGTCACATCCTTGTCTCGAACCGTCAGCAAGGGATCGGCAAACCATCGTTGTACGGTGGTCTGATAATCACCAACCGGTTTGTCGTCAGAATCCTTACCTACCGAAAGTTGTTTTTGCTCACCGCTCGATGTCATGGCAATGCCTTTCGCCGCGGCAATGCGTTCTTCAACAGCGCCACGCGAAAATGTGCCGTCTTCGTAATTAAATCCATTTCCGGAACCATCAGAAGAGGTCACATCAAATTTCACCAGATGGATATGCTGGCCAATGGTATCGGTCGGCGTGGCCACCTGAAAGTCGTCCAGTTCCAATTCCTTGTGGGTTCTATTTTGGTGCTTGAATTCTATGCACTCACCGGAAGCGGCGCGGAAAAAGAAGGGCTCCATGTCATGCCGACGTTGTCCTTCGACGCCTTCGGCATCCTGGGTCAATACATTGATGCGCGCCTGTGGATCGTGCCAGCCAGCACGATTGACCACCAGATTGAGTCCGATTGCCGACACTTCATACTGCCGGTGCCCCGTCTTCGCGGGATCATGACAGGGATCCGCATAAGGCGCACCGGGTGCAGGTAATGCACCATTCACATAAAAGTGCGCAGTTTTACCTTCCGGTGTCAAAGACGGATAGCCGGATTCAGCTGTATCATATGAAACATAGGATCCATCCGCAAGCCGGATTCTGGTTGCTTTTCCGGCATGAAAATCCATCGCCTGACGTTCCATCAATTCACCCTCGTGATCGAGCAAGGTGATATCAGCTCGAGTCAATTCCAGGCGGAAATCTCCCAACGCAAGGGATTTTCTCAATAGCGCTACCATGCGCGTATCCGGATCACTGGGCAATTGGTCTTTTAAGTCGTCGGACAGAAAAACGGGTTTACGTTCACCGCTTTTGATCACATGTCTTGGCAGACCACCGTGCATCAACGACCCATCATTATTCTTAGCAAAATCCAGTGGAGGTTGTGGCGCTCTGCGGCCTGGATTGCCAGGAATATAAAATGGATAGCCTGGCATAGCATATGACTCGGGTTCTTCGGCATTCAGATCCTGCGCGTAAGTGGGCAATGGAGGCAGACTTTGGCCAGGAAGCGGAAGCACCGCAGGAACAGGAGTTCCGGCGCCGTTGGCACCAGTGATTGGATCGGTTCCGGGTCGTTTCCCGCTGATTCCCAGTCTTTCCACAGATAACGCTACTTGCGGTTGGCCGTAATACCGCGCTTCGGGTTGTCCATCCGGTAATTTGCGCGTACCGTCCTCGATCACATCATGTGTACGCCACAGTGCCCACATGCCTTGTGCGAAATGTGGATAAAGATGGCAGTGAAAAATAGAATCTCCGACAGTACGATTGCGATTTCCGCTTCCGTTGGTCTGAAAATTACCTTCACTGCCCCAATTGGATAGGCCGCCATCGTAGATCGAATAATCAAATCCCTGTTGCGGCGCAATGGTTTGTGAATCAAGATAGGTGCCGACGTTAGTATCTGAGGATGACAGCCATTGGTGTGCATGCAAGTGAAAAACATGCGTTTCTTTCGGACCCGCATGCAGATTCCGGAACTTGACGCGGTCATTCAGATAGGAATGCGCTACATTAGAGGGGTCATCGTCAAAGTGCTCCAGCAATGCAGGATCACCATTGGCCCAGGATTGCAGAAAATATTCTTCATAAAAACATTCCGCACATTCAGCGGCTGGCCCTATTTCCTTCCGGTTCGCCAGTAATATCGAGCCCATTCCGCTGGCCCCATAATTGATGGCGAATCCATCGCCAACACCGCTTAGTTGCCGACTGGCAGGTAATTCCTGGAAGTTTTTGGCATAAAAGGTTTTCAGTTCGTCATGAAAAACAACCGTAAACTCGCGAAATGCAGGGGCATTGGGGGTTTTTGGATTGTTATCGAGAATGACAGCATTCTGGTCGCCATAAACCAGCTCATAACGCATAGTATCTAAATTGTCTTTTCCAACGGCTTTAAGCATATTCAGATACGGAATACCGTCTGCGTCGACTGCGTCATACTGTAATTTACCTTGGCGCGCGCTGTCATTCTCCCGTTGGCGTGGCCAAACTTTGTCGAGCACGGATGCGGTAATCTGGCTGCGGTACCATTTGCTGTTTTTGGGTTCGACAATAACGACACCGAATAGTCCATGCGTCAGGCTGCCGCCGTCACCCTCACCGCCAGCAGGCGCACCATGGCTGGAAAACAAATGCGTGCCTTCCCGTTCAAGTTGCCATTGACAGGTAATTGATTCACCGGGATCAATAGATTGCAATCCATTACATTTGGGATCCGAACCCGACAAACTGGTCAAGCCCGGAATTACGATATTTGCCGACCGTGTTTTTGGCCAATCAGCCGGCGGCAGATTTTTAGTCTCTCCGGCATCCGTACCTGGTTCATGTTCATCGGGATCAATGACTACGATTTGGTTCTCTACAATAATTAAATGTGCGTATGGCGATCGCTCGTCGAGCAAACTGCATTGACTGATATCCGGCTGCTGCTCGAGTAATTGATTAGTGAAAGTAATTTCCAAAATATCGCCGACGTTGCCACGTAACGTGAGCGGCCGGGGCCGTTTCCCCGTTTGCAGACGTACTTTAGACGGGCAAGACAATCCCGGCAGCCATTCTTCACCTTCCATGACTTCGGTGACATCCCGTTTCAACGCATAAATCATTCCGTAAGGATTTACCGATCCGAATCGGTTGTAATAAAGCGGTTGTTCGAGCGCCACGACATCGGCATGCACAATACGCTGCACAAAGTGGGCATTATCATTATCACCGTTGTTATCAATCATGTTGCAGGCGGATGCGAGAATAATCAGCATGCACCCTGGGAATAATAGATTTAAGTAAGAATGTTTCATCATATACCTCCAGTTTGTTAGCGGATGTCGATAGCATCGATCAGCAAACAGCCGGGTCTGGCAAAACGGGTATTGTCTGGTGTTGCACCTTGATCAGTCACGGAATGCCCAGTCGAAACAATCCATCTGACAGTTCCTTTAAAATCACCGTTGTAATCGATTTTTACCGAATCTTCAATCCAGCCGGTTTGGTAAATATTCCCCCTATCTTGCTGCAGATCCTTAACGCAGCAAATCCAGTGAGGTGGCAGTAGAGGAGCGGCGCTTGTATCGTCGTTGGGAAAAAACAAAAGCGCAGCAAATGCATTGGTAGGCAGAGAAGAGAAGCGCAAAAAAGCGTATCGGAACCACAAACATTTATTTTCTGGAATCAGCATATTCCTGCACTCCAGCCACGCGCACTTGCCGCCATACGTCAGCATGCCGTCGGGATGAATTCGCGGCAACCAGTTTTTCTCCTCTACCAAACTTATCGCGGCATTGTTGATTTCCAGTTGCCTTAAACCATCCGAATCAATAGCGCGTGGATCGTCAATGCGAACAAAGCATTTGCCAGCGGGAGACACAACATACTTGCCTTCTGCATTTTTGTATTGCTGTTCAATCGCCACAAGCTTGGGTGAAGAAACATGAAATCCAGACAGGCCTTCATCATTAAAATTTGACGGAATTCCCATTTTTTTCTCCTTTATAAAAAATAAAGCCTTTTATAAAAAGATCTCTTTTCCCTTTTTATATCACTTACTCATAGAATAATTTGTGATAAAAGTCACAAAATCGTTCATTGCCTTCTCAATAACTTATGAACTCGAAAAATCCAGAGCCACCACAGACGTCTTTCAATTTCCGGGATATAATGCTGAACCCAACGAAAGAACAGATAGAACGTCTCGTGCGGTCTACTTTAAACCCTCGTTCCAGCATCATTTCTTCCAGTTCGCGATAATTGATCCCGTATTTGCAGTAAGTACAACCCAGGATTACATCGCCTTGGAAAGATCTCCATTTGAAATCCGACATTGAGAAATATCCTGAAAAAATTCAACAATGCACCTGTTTACTTATTTTTTCAACAAAGCCTAAACCCCTCCAAAAGCGTTCACGTTGCTTGAATATCAAGTCCCTGATAGGATGGGTTAAGAGAAGTTAAACAGAAATATCAATCGAGCATCACCCTATCCTTGCTTGCGTCACTGGAGAAAATTGTAATGAGTGAAATACTGGATGTAATTATCATCGGAGCTGGCAGCGCAGGCTTATCCGCGTTGCGGGAGGTACGAAAACACACGGATCGCTTTGTGATTATCAATGATGGGCCCTGGGGTACTATCTGCGCTCGAGTTGGCTGTATGCCATCCAAAGCGTTGATCGAGGCGGCTAATGCCTTCCATCGTCGCAATACCTTTGAAGAATTCGGTATTCGCGGTTCTGACCAGCTCACAATGGACATCCCTGCTATGCTGCAGCGAGTGCGGCGGCTACGTGATGACTTTGTCGCCAGCACGGTCAAAACAACAGATGATCTGGGTAAACGCGCTATTTCCGGGCGCGCGCGCCTACTTGCTCCAGATAGATTGGAAGTCAATGGTGAGGAGTTACGTGCGCACAAAATTATTATTGCCACCGGATCGCGTCCGATTGTCCCAGCATCATGGAATTCACTGGGCGACCGGCTGCTCACGACAGATATCTTGTTTGAACAAAAAACGCTGCCCGCACATATGGCGGTGATAGGAATGGGCTCTATTGGTGCCGAAATGGCACAGGCGCTTTCCCGGCTTGGCATTAAGGTGGTAGCCTTTGGCGGAAATCAAGTCGCAGGATTAACAGACCCTCAGGTCATGTCAGTGGCGACAGATCTGTTAGAAAGCGAATTCCCTCTGCATCTGGGCACGAAAGCCGAATTAAATCTCGTAGGTCAAGGCGTACAGGTACGTGCCGGAAGCACCGAAGTGGTGGTTGATTGTGTTCTGGCTGCGTTAGGGCGCCGCCCTAATATTGATAATCTGGGATTAGAAACACTAGGCGTTCCGCTCGACCAACATGGCATGCCATCAGTAAATCCAAGCACCATGCAGGTGGCCGACCTACCAATATTTCTGGCCGGCGATGCAAATGACCAAGCTCCACTGTTGCATGAAGCTGCCGATGAGGGATACATTGCTGGACTCAACGCCATGCGTTCCGATCCGCTCTGTTTTACCCGCCGAACACCACTGGCCATTATTTTCACTGATCCAAACATAGCCATCGTAGGCAGCCGATTTCAGGCACTCGATCCCGCAAAGACTTTGATTGGAGAGGTACATTTTGACCGCCAGGGGCGTGCTCGAGTCGGCCAGAGGAATAAAGGCATTCAGCGCATTTATGCCGATGCGGAAAGTGGCCGACTATTGGGTGCGGAAATGTGCGCTCCCGCTGGCGACCATATGGCACATCTACTGGCGTTAGCCATTGATCAATCGCTCACGGTACAACAGCTACTACGTTTGCCATTTTATCACCCGGTTCTGGAAGAAGGTCTGCGCACGGCACTACGGGCTCTGTCGACGCAACTTCCTATTGTCAACAAATTCGATCTGTCTATGTGCGGTACCTTTAATGCGGAAGCCCTTGATTGATATCTTGCGAGGAACATAGTGAGCGCTATGTCACAATTTCGTCAACAACGTTAATCACAGTTTGCAAAAGTCACTAGGAAAATGGAATATTACTGCAAGGGTGCCTGTGTCATTTGAATAACTGGCTGTGCGCCTGTTTCTGATAGTAACACTGTCATCATATTGGTTACTAGTACGGCACGTTGATCGGACGTCAATGAAACAATCTTCTTCTCTTCCAGATTTTTCAGTGCGCCTTCGACCATGCCCACTGCGCCTTCTACCAGTCTCTGGCGCGCCATTATTACGGCCTCCGCCTGCTGCCGTCGAAGCATGGCGCTGGCAATCTCGGGCGCATAGGCAAGATGGGCAATCTTGGCTTCTTCAATCACGATTCCTGCAACTTCGACGTGCTGTTGAATTGATTCGCGTAACAACGCTGCAATGGCATCCAGATCAGTACGCAAACTTTTGCGCTGTCCTCCCCCTTCAGTATCGTCGTATGCATGACTACTGGCCACTTGACGAACTGCCGACTCACTTTGAACCTGCAAGTAGTTGAATGTGCTTTCCACATCGAAAACTGCGCGCGCCGTATCCTGCACCCGCCAAGCGATTACTGCGGCAATTTCAATCGGATTGCCACGCTCATCGTTGACTTTCAAAACAGGGGTATTCCAGTTATTGATCCGAAGCGATACAGGCGTTCGGTTGTAGAACGGATTGACCCAGAAAAAACCACTTTCGCAAGCAGTCCCTGCATATTTACCAAAAAAAACCATTACGGCAGCTTGATTCGGCTCGAGTGTAAATAAACCCTTAGCACAAAATAGCGTGATTGCCAGAAAAGAACCGCCCGCAAAAATTTTAACCGGACCTCCGGGTGTAGCCACAAGAAAAACACCCAGCATGAATCCAATCAATAAAACCACCAGCGTGACCCATCCATTCGAGCCGGAAATGATGAGTTCATCAGTACCAATCGCATTACTGCCTGATCTTTTGTTCAAGACGCTTCCCCTCGGTATTTTTCAAACAAGTCAAATGGTGTAAAAGTTTACTTCAAGAGTGTTATCTATCTAAACTAAATGGCAAAATGTAACGAAGAAACATTGCGCTGTCAAACGTGCTCAACCGCTGGAAAACCCTTATTTCAGAAGAAACAAATCCGGCATGCTTTCGCAAAGAAAAAAACTACAGTACTTGAAAGTACAATGCACCCGCTCTCGAGATCGTGGGTGCATTGTATGTTTCAAAAATTCACTATAAACCTAACTAAGGTTTCAGCTTCAACATCATGGGTTGCAAACGTTTGATTGTTGAGGGAGCAATCAAATTCTTTATCTGCAACGATTTAATTGCTGATGCCGGGGCACAGTTGGCCACTTCCACCAACTTCACCACCAGTGGATTAAAGGTGACGTCTACACCGGTATAACTACCCGCATCATCACCACTGCGATCGCCACGGAATTTGAACTCTCTGACCGGCCCGTTCGGACCACCGCCTTGGCGATCATCGTTATGATCGGTGTCGACATAATGCGCTGTGCTTTCCACGCTGTTAACTATACTATCGATACGCCAGCCTGGTGGTGCCGTATAATAAGTGTCAGTACGCTCACCTTCTGCTGTGGTCCAGTCGCTACGTGTTTCCTGAGCTTTCATCCAAAGCCGGAAATTTACGTGCGTGCCTTCGTTGCTCCAACGTGCATTTGCCCATACCTCCGGACCATTGCCACTAAATTCTTTATCACCGCGTGTATGAGGCGGTGTAAAAGATAAATAAGTATCACGCGCATATGTTTCTGTTTTTTCCCGACATACTGGCGTAGCCGGTTGAATCACAGCGATACTGGAAATAGGACGACTTTGCCATTCCAAAGTCAGGCGATCGCTGGCGCTGGATACTGGAACCCCATTTGCACCGAGATTGAGCGTCATGTGATAGTGAGTCAATCGATCAAGTTTATTAGAAACATCTAGTGCACCTGACTTACTGTGTAACGTTACCTTGATAGGTGTCGTATCAAAATCATAACCGAAAAACTCCAGCTTATTACGACGGCTTGCGTCCAGTGCCATATCCACAGCTGCGGGCACCACGTGGCATAACGCTGGTTCAACGGGGGGTATGGCTTGATGCAGCAATCGTGCGCGAATTCGCGCTAAAGCCTGACGCACACGCGAACCGATAAAATCTATATTGCAGCGCAACTCGTTTCCTGTAGCCGCCACACTGCGGTTGAGCAGATCCGAAACCTCATTGCGTACCGTGGATTGGGCTTCATCAGTCAACTTTGTCGTAGTATCTTGCAATACCGACTGCCAGGAAGCTGAATTCCGGTCTAAGGCATCAATCGCGCTATCTAACGTAGCTACGGTATCTCCGGCCACATCACTTACTTTGTCTGTCAGTTTGTCGATTTTATCGCCGATACTGCAGCCCGAGATCAAAATCAATACAAACACAAGCAACCATAATAATAACTTTGGAATTCCAATGTCCGTTTGGGATAAGCGTGAAAAAGACGTTGTAGTTTTTGTCATGTTATTAATCTCCCTATAGGTAGTAGAACATTTTCGGATTTAGATTACATGAAGCAAGCAACTTATTGATATTTTATAACTGGCATTTCATACCATAGCATCTTACTGTGGATGCTTACGTGACAAATCTCACACTGCAGCACTAAGAATTCAAATCTTCAGGAACAGATGCTTTGATGCCTTCTATAAACGCCATGATAATATGATAATCTTATAGAAAGGCATAATTTATTGCCTCTATTAACTCGTTTAAATCCGAGTTTGTACGGGACAATATTAACCTGCATCTTGTTGCACAGATTTTGAAGTGAACTAAACTGGAATTAAACTGTTTTTATCCATCAATGATTAGCCAAACTTATTTTATTCCCGTAAGCAAGACACCCTTCAATACGTTAAAATGTTTGTGCATAAGTCCGCTACACTTGCTAAATTAACATATACTAAAACTAAATCGAGTGCATTATCATGGTACGTTTCATTATTATTGGACTATCTTTTGTGTTTTTCAGCCTGTCGGCTGTTGTTACGTTTAAAGCGCTGGAAATTCCGACCCACGATACAATTTATCAAGGGAATTGGCCGGAAGCAATGCCACCTCCACTTGAATCTTCTATCGCACCTGAACCTTCTTCACTATCTGCACCTACGTCAGTACCTGGTCTGGATGACTTAATTCATTCGCCTACTTTCGAGGACAACAAGGTTGTTGCTGAGAATGTGGAAGCAGCAACCACACAGTATGAAAATCCAATTACAGCAGCAGAAGAAATCAATGAAGCCACGCCTCCCGATACGCTCGTTAAGCCTCGGACCTTAGCGATATTCGATGGCAAAACATTTCGTTCCGGGCAAGATATTATCCATGATGTTTCCTATTCAACGATTGAAGATTTAATTGAGGAAATATCAACATTTCCAAACAATCGTATTCTCATTGAGGGTCATACCGACAACATTCCTACCGGAAAGATTAGTAGTGACAATATGGATTTATCCAGGCGTCGCGCTCGAGCCATCGCGAATATACTGATTTTGCATGGCGTACCCACGACACGAATATCTATTATTGGCTATGGTGACAAACGACCAATAGTTTCGAATGCCACAGAAGAAGGTAGAACAAAAAACCGTAGAGTCGAAGTAAAACTGATGCCTCAGGAGGGAGCAAACTAATGCATATGTATGCCCAGCACTTTAACCTCAAATTACTTCCCTTCGAGAATGTACCAGATCCGTTATTTTTCTATGATCACGGAGATCATGCACGCATTCGCAAGCAAATCTCTGGTTCTTTACAAAGCGGTCGTGGATTAATCGTCGTCACAGGCCCCATTGGTTCTGGCAAAACAACGTTGAGCCAAATGATAAAGGCCGATTTCCCAGAAAGCATTAAATTAATTTGGATGGCTGAACCTCCTGCCAATAGCACTGATCTTTATTTATTTCTTGCTCAAGAACTTGGACTTCATCCGACATCCTCTGAAAAAACCTTTGTCATGCGGGATATTCGGAACGCTTTGATGACGATCAACACGGAAGGAAAAAAATGCCTGGTTATCATTGATGAATCCCATTTGATGTCAGCTGACGTTCTTAATGGCATTCGCTTATTAAATAATCTTGAAGAAGGATCCATCAAACTTATTCAGTTATTACTCCTCGGTCAGGATGAGTTAATGGAAAAAATCAACAAGCCCGAAATGATTCCGTTTAAGCAGCGTATTGCCGCACTTGAATCATTAGGAAAAATGACCACCGATGGCGTATTGAAATATATTACCCATCGTATTCAAGTTGCTGGAGGTAATCCCAATTTAATTTCAGACACTGGGTGGGAAGCCATCTCAATCGCATTTAATGCCGGTGGAACACCGCGAACCATTAATTCATTGTGTGACAGATCGTTCAACGTTGCCTATGAACGTAATAAATCTGCAATCGATGCAAAAGATGTTTATGAAGCTACGCAGCGAATGGGACTGATAACCGATGTGTTCCATTACATCATTATGCTCAACAATGAAGAAAGAAAAAAACAGGAATCGTTAGAAACAGCTGATAAACCAATCCAGGAATCAGTTGCACCTGAAGCTGCTCCCAGCCATGAACAATCTCCACCGCCAAGCGCAAAGAACACAGGACAGAAAAACAATCCAACCGTGAATGAAATTCCTATTATTCCAAGAGCTAAAATAGATCTATCGAACAAATCCTATGATGAAATTGCAGATGCGATAAAAGCAAAATATGAACAAAAGAATTTAAAATTCTCTGTTGTTTTACTCCTATTGTCGATCATCACATTCATCATCAGCATTTTTTATTTTTGCCATCGCGCAGATTCGGACGGATTGCTAGACTGCCTCGCAAATTTGTTTGGTTTTTGAGATCAAGAACCCCGCGACAAATACAGCGGGGTAATTTTTTTACAGGGCAACGTAATATTTCAGCTCAGTTTTTGATGCCCGAGAAGAGACCCAAAGCGCAGGCTCAGACCTCGAATTAAGTTTCTGTAGCCAGGGATGGATAAGTCTAATTTTTGTTTTGCGACCTTGTGGTATGCAAGCTGCTTCTATTGGATTCGCGATTCAGTATATGACACCTTTTTCTTTCTTGAAAAACGACGAAATAGATAAAGTAATTTCAGAAAGAGTCAATCTTCACACAGAGAAATTGCGGGCATTCCACCCTGATGAATTACGCAAATCATCGGCTTATCAAATAAGCAACAATCAACAATAAAAATGTTAAAAACAACGATTCCTTTGTACACAAAGCATTACATAGCGCCGTCCTGGTTGCCGGGTGGAAATATACAAACGCTTTATCCCTATTTTATCAAACCAGCACCACTGTTTGCGTATCGACGCGAGCGCTGGGAGCTTGATGATGGGGATTTCGTGGATGTCGATTGGACCGATGGATCTGCGGATTTCCCCTTGGTCATATTTTTCCACGGTCTTGAGGGTGGATCTTCGAGTCACTATATTCTAAGCATGATCAACAGCTTAAAAAATCACGGTTGGCACAGCGCCGTTATTCATTTTCGCGGTTGTTCCGGTGTGCCAAATCGGTTATCCCGTGCCTATCACGCGGGTGATTCCACTGAAATCGACTGGATGCTGCGGCGTATTATCCACCAAACACAAACAACAAACTCAATGCAACCAGTTTACGTGATGGGTGTCTCGTTGGGGGGCAATGCGCTATTGAAATGGCTGGGCGAGCAGGGCGAACGTGCACGCGAACTTGTGACAGGCGCCGCAACCGTCTCAGTGCCACTGGATCTGGCAGCGGCTGGTTCGGCTCTGGATAAGGGTTTTAATCAAGTGTATACGCGCCACTTCCTGGACACCTTAAAAAACAAGGCATTTGATAAACTGGAGCAATTTCCCGGTCTATTTGATGCCGAAGCGCTCAAAAAATGCGCCTCAATTTATGATTTTGATAACCTGGTCACAGCACCGCTGCATGGTTTCCGCGATACCGACGATTATTGGCAGCAGTCCAGCAGCAAACAATGGCTGCCTCATATTAAAGTACCTACTTTGGTGATTAATGCTCGCAACGATCCTTTCATGCCAGCATCGGTACTACCGAATAAAAGCGAGGTATCTTCGGCTGTGACATTGGAATTTCCCGAGCAAGGCGGTCACGCTGGGTTCATGCAAGGACCGTTTCCGGGAAAATTGGATTGGCTACCCAAAAAAATACTCAGTTTTTATTACTATCAGTGCCAGCATCATTTCTCAGAAGAAACGAGTGACGAAAGCGTTATCTACATTCCCGGCTAGCGGTATTTTGACCCGATGACCGCTGCCCGGTGCAACCTGCACCGGACGCCCGGCTGAATCTAGCATGTGTAACAGTTCAACCACTTGATTACCCGTGGGATGAAGAATCTCGAGGCGATCACCTACCTGAAAGCGGTTTTTCACCAGTATTTCAGCCATGCCGCTAGCTGCATCAAAACCAGTAATGTCGCCAACGTACTGACTGCGATTGGATTCAGAATGTCCGCGCAAATAGTTTTGTGTTTCATGTGTGTTATGGCGTTGATAAAAACCGCTGGTATAGCCACGGTTAGCCAATCCTTCTAGCTCACCTAACAAAGCAGGATCAAACGGTTTGCTCGCTACGGCATCATCAATTGCCTTGCGATAAACCTGCGCTGTGCGCGCCACATAATACAAAGATTTGGTGCGCCCTTCAATCTTCAATGAATCAATGCCAATTTTGACCAAGCGCTCGACATGCTCAACTGCACGCAAGTCCTTTGAATTCATGATATACGTGCCGTGCTCATCTTCCATAATCGGCATTAGTTGACCAGGCCGCTCCTTTTCCTCAATCAGATACACTTGGTCAGCAGCAGGATGGCGCGTAATTGAGCCGCATCCACTCGTCATACTCGATTGTTCAGATTGTTGCATCGCTTGGCCAAAATCAAAATCAATTTTGCCAACTTCCTGAATGTCACCACTCGAATTTTCCTCAGCGGATTTCACTTTATAATCCCAGCGACAAGAATTCGTGCAGGTGCCTTGATTCGGATCACGGTGATTAAAATACCCTGATAGCAAGCAGCGTCCGGAATATGCAATACACAGCGCGCCATGTACGAAAACCTCAAGCTCCATTTCGGGGCAATAATCACGAATTTGCGCCACTTCATCCAACGATAATTCGCGCGACAAAATCACCCGCGTCAACCCTATTTTCTGCCAAAACTTAACGCCCATATAATTGACCGTATTGGCCTGAACCGACAGATGAATCGGCACATCCGGCCATTTTTCGCGCACCATCATGATCAATCCGGGATCAGCCATAATCAGCGCGTCTGGCTTCATTGCAATAATAGGCGCCATATCATCCAGGTAAGTTTTAATCTTGGCGTTATGCGGCATAGCATTGCTGGCTACCAAAAATTTCTTCCCTAAAGTATGTGCTTCCGTGATCCCGGTTTTAATTTGCTCCAAGGCAAAATCATTGTTACGCGCACGCAAAGAATAACGCGGCTGTCCTGCATACACCGCATCGGCGCCAAACGCATAAGCAATGCGCATTTTGTCCAAGGAACCAGCAGGAAGTAAAAGCTCAGGTGATTTCAACATAATGTAAAATAGCGCTCAACTGTATTAATGACAAAGTTATCACAGGTCTTAATTGTAACATCATGCCCATCAAACCAGCTTTTATTCATTTGCGGATGCATAGCGAATATTCCATTCTAGATAGCACAATTCGCATTCATGATGTCGTTACAAAAGCGGTGGCCGATCAAATGCCAGCTTTGGCATTGACCGACCTTAGCAATCTTTTCGGATTAGTAAAATTTTACCAAACTACATACAAAAACGGAATTAAACCGATCCTCGGGTGTGATGTCTGGATCACCAATGAATCCGATCGAAGCAAGCCAACTCGACTGCTATTGTTATGCCAAACACACGCCGGTTATTTACTGCTGTCTCGTCTGCTGTCACGCGCCTACCGGGAAAACCAGTTGCAAGGCAGAGCCGAGATCAAAGAATCGTGGTTACATTCCAATGAGTGGGGCACGAAAGGATTGATTGCCTTATCCGGTGGCCGTTTAGGAGACATCGGATTAGCTCTATTACAAAGTAACGTATCGCAAGCTGAAACTCAGACGCAAAAGTGGGCTAATCTATTTCCTAGCCGTTTTTATCTTGAAATCCAACGTGATGAGCACGTCAATGAAGCAGGATTAATTCAACACTCGCTAGCGCTAGCCAGAAAATTCAATTTGCCAATCGTGGCAACGCAAGCAGTGCAATTTCTCAATGCAGATGATTATCGGGCGCATGAAGCGCGTGTCTGCATCGCCGAGGGCTATGTCTTAGAGGACAAACGCCGTCCAAGAAGCTTCACCGAACAGCAATACTTTAAAACTCAAGCTGAAATGGTGCAACTGTTCGCCGATATTCCTGCCGCACTGGCGAATACAATCGAGATTGCCAAACGCTGCAATCTGGTATTGGAATTGGGTGTGAACCGGCTTCCATTATTTCCTACGCCTAACGACGAAGGCCTGGATCAATATCTGCGCAGTCAGGCTGAAGCAGGTCTGATAATGCGCATGACCAGCTTGTTTCCCGAGGCAGAAATGCGTAATAGTAAAATGGGCGAGTATCAATCTCGTCTTGAATTTGAGGTCAACACTATTATCCAGATGGGATTTGCCGGATATTTTCTGATTGTGGCCGACTTTATCAACTGGGCTAAACATAATAATGTCCCGGTAGGACCAGGGCGTGGTTCCGGAGCGGGCTCATTAGTGGCCTATTCACTGGGAATCACTGATCTTGATCCATTACGTTACGATCTGTTATTTGAGCGTTTTTTGAACCCAGAACGTATCTCGATGCCCGATTTTGACATCGATTTTTGCCAGGATCGGCGCGAACGGGTCATTGAGTACGTCAAACAACGCTACGGAACTGGAAAAGTCTCTCAAATCGCCACATTCGGCACGATGGCAGCCAAAGCCGTAATTCGCGATATTGGCCGGGTCATGGATTTGCCCTATAACTTTGTCGATCAGCTCGCCAAACTGGTGCCGTTCGAGATTGGCATGACATTAAAAAAAGCACGTCAACTCGAACCGCAACTCAATCAGCGCGCCGAGGAGGAAGAAGATGTCTACAATTTACTGGAACTGGCGGAAAGTCTCGAAGGCATCACGCGCAATGTCGGCATGCACGCCGGAGGCGTACTCATCGCCTCGAGCGAGATTACCGATTTTTGCCCTATTTACTGCACAGAATCGGGAGATTCCGTTGTCAGCCAGTTGGATAAGGACGATGTCGAAAAAATCGGATTGGTGAAATTTGATTTTCTTGGATTGCGCACATTGACAATTCTGGATCGTGCCGTCGAATATATCCGTCAGTTACATTCAGACGGCGAATCTCCAAATGTTCGCCTTTTTTCACTGGAAACGTTGCCATTGGATGACGCAGCAACTTATGCATTGATGCGTAAAGGAAATGCGGTAGGCATCTTTCAGTTTGAGTCGCGCGGCATGATCGATCTGCTACAAAAGGCAAAACCAGACCGCTTTGAAGACATCATCGCACTGGTCGCTTTATACCGCCCCGGCCCGATGGATCTGATTCCCGAATTTATCGACCGCAAGCATGGCAGAAAACAGATTGAATATCTTGATTCGCGCCTGGAAACGATTCTCGGGCCGACTTACGGCATCATGATTTATCAGGAACAAGTCATGCAAATTGCGCAGGTCATCGGCGGCTACAGCCTTGGCAGTGCCGATTTGCTACGCCGTGCGATGGGGAAGAAGAAAGTCGAGGAAATGGCACAACAACGCGACATCTTCGTATCCGGCGCAGTCAATAACGATTTAAGCGAAGATAAAGCCACCGAATTGTTCGGTTTGATGGAAAAATTCGCCGGCTATGGCTTCAACAAATCACATGCCGCCGCTTATGCGCTCATTGCCTTCCAAACGGCCTTTCTGAAAGCGCACTATCCGGCTGAATTTATGGCAGCTTGCTTGTCTGCGGATATGGATGACACTGATAAAGTGCACATTTTCGTTGAAGACAGCGTTGCCAACAAATTAAAGATTCTGCCTCCCGATATCAATCTTTCCGACTACCGTTTCGTCCCAATTGACAGTAAAAACATCCGCTTCGGTCTTGGCGCGATCAAAGGCACCGGAGAATCCGCAGTCAATTCGATCATCGCGGAGCGAGAACAAGCCGGACCATTCACTGATCTATTTGACTTCTGCCACCGCGTTGACCGTCGCATCGCCAATCGCCGCGTGATGGAATCGCTAATCCGCGTCGGTGCATTTGATACTATCAACCTCAATCGCGCCAGCTTGATGGCTTCAGTCGGCTTAGCCATCGAATCCGCCGAACAAACGAGCCGATCTTCCAATCAAATTAATTTATTCGGTGAAACGAGTAACGACGCCCAGATGCAACTGCAACTGATTCAAACCGAACCATGGTCTGACCGAGAAAAACTGCGCCAGGAAAAAATCGGCTTGGGCTATTATTTCAGCGGCCATCCATTTGACACCTATGCGCCGGAATTAAAGCGCTTCATTCGCACTCGACTCGACCGACTGAATCCGCAGCGTGAGCCACAACTACTCGCCGGAATTATTCACTCGATTCGCATACAAATGACGCGCCGCGGCAAAATGGGAATCATCAACCTGGACGATGGCAAAGCACGTGTTGAGCTGGTGATCTTCAGTGAGTTGCTCGATGCCAATCGCGCTTGGTTAAAAGAAGACCAACTTCTGATTGCGGAAGCAAAAATAAGCACGCGTGGCTACAACGGGGACGAAGACGATGGATTAAGAATTAGCGCCGAGCAATTGTATGATCTCGCCGGAATTCGCTCGCGCTTCGCCAAACAAATCAAAATTCACTGCAATCCCTCTACACTCGATCAGGTATCCAACCTCAAAAAACTGTTGACTCCGTTCTCGACACAAATACAAAAATCCGATGCAAATTTCTGCCCGATTACTGTCGTCTATTGCAGTGGTTTAGCCAGTGGCGAACTGGAGTTAGGAAGTGATTGGCGAGTCTATCTGCACGATGATTTACTACAATTACTAAACACACATTTCAAAACCGAAAATATTGAGATTATTTATTGAAGATAAAGCAAATACCATCAACAAATATTATTTTTTCAGAAATCCAACTCCATAGAGGAGTAAATTCTTGTCGATATAAGTTCACAGCAAAAAGTAGGTTCCTATATTTCACAAAGTTGTTAATTCCTTTGTGTTGCTCAGTTACAAAATAATGCGTGACAATCCCAATACTTCGAGTCGCGGAGAATATTAGAATATTATTTTAGTAGGTAAATACCGATTGTTAATTTTATGCAGATGCTAAGCTTGGCATTATAGAAAATAATAAACAATCGATTTGTCCATTGCTTCACCTGCATTTTCTTGACAAAACGCGCAGCATCTCTATAATCCACCCTTTGTTTCTGAAGTGCTGAAGTGCTGAAGTGCTTCAAGTCATAAGTAACTTCATAGTGCGGGAATAGCTCAGTGGTAGAGCACAACCTTGCCAAGGTTGGGGTCGCGAGTTCGAGCCTCGTTTCCCGCTCCATTTTCTAATGAAAATGGTATATGTGAAATGTTATTTTATTGTCGGAAATCGAATGGTCTGTTACAGGCTTTTCCCGTAAGACTCACAGCACGCATGAAAATCATGCAAAAATGGCGGGGTGGCAGAGTGGTCATGCAGCGGCCTGCAAAGCCGTCTACGCCGGTTCGATTCCGACCCCCGCCTCCATCGATCTAAAATTTCTATCGCCCGGGTGGTGAAATTGGTAGACACAAGGGACTTAAAATCCCTCGGGCCGAAACGCCCGTGCCGGTTCGATTCCGGCCCCGGGCACCAATTCGAAATTTCACACCGTATCAGAACCGAGAAGTTAAATACCTAGAGGTTGCACTAAAAATAAAGGTGATTTAACTTTAGTGGCGATTTAATACGATTTCTAACACAAATTTGCTACCAATATAAGCCAGTAACAATATAACAAATCCCGCTAAGGTCCATCGAATCGCTATGCGCCCTCGCCACCCATAGAATTGTCGACCTGCCAATAACGCCGCAAAGACCCCCCACGAGATAAAGCCAAATAGAGTTTTATGAGAAAATGTCAGTGATTGGCCAAATACTTCTTGCGAAAACACAATACCGCTCATGAGCGTTAATGTGAGTAAAATAAACCCGACCCAGATGATATGAAACAGTAATTTTTCCATTGCCAACAGTGGTGGCAAATTGGTAAATACTGAAGGTGACGCAGGATGATGCAATTGGCGTTCTACGACTGTCATTAACAGCGCATGTAGCGCCGCTATTGTCAGCAAGCTATAAGCCATCATTGCAACCAACAAGTGCGCTTTGAATGCAGGCAATTCCGTATTCTCAAGCGGACGCAGGGACGGAAAAATAAACGGTAACAATACTGCGATTGCTGCAGCCCATGCAATGGGCGCGACTAAAGATTGCAACCCTTGTAAGCGTTTAAAAAACCCTGAAAACCAATAAATGAAAGCGGTCAACCAAACAATGGCTGAGATTGCATTGCTCAAACCAAAGCTAAGTCCTGAACCAACAAACATGGATTGATAAAGTGTTAGGGCATGCAGCAGCAAGGGAACAAGCATGGCATAATGCATCCACGTAACTTTCACTAACACATGATCGCCCACGTCAGATGCCGTTTGGCTCCATGTATTTCGCCAGAAAAACCAACCAATCAGTATATAAAGCAAAAAGGCTGCGAGATAAGTTAAAATGCTGGTCATTGATAGTTCTAATTTGATTTGCCGAAATAATTGTTTAGTCTACATGGCACGTTAGCAAATTCAAAGAGCTGATCCAGATATTTATTAGAATGGGTCATCATTTTGTTCTCTAATTATTGATTTATGAGGTTTAAGTATGTTTGACAATCTGACCGGTCGACTCAGCGGAGTCATCAAGACATTACGTGGCGAGGCAAGGCTTTCTGAAAGTAATATCCAGGATGCTTTGCGGGAAGTTCGTCTAGCGCTATTGGAAGCGGATGTTGCTTTACCAGTGGTGAAAGATTTCATCGCACGTGTCAAAGAAAAAGCTATCGGTCATGAAGTGATGGGTAGCCTGACTCCAGGGCAAGCGCTGGTTGGGGTGGTTCATCAAGAACTCATTACCATCATAGGTGGAGAAAAAGTTGATCTTAATCTTGCTACAGTTCCTCCTGCAGTTATTCTCATGGCGGGATTACAAGGTGCCGGCAAAACCACGAGCAGCGGGAAGCTGGCTAAATGGTTAATGGAAAACAAAAAAAAGAAAGTATTGCTGGTTTCTTGTGATATTTATCGCCCCGCTGCGATTCATCAACTTGAGCTTCTGGCCAGTCAAGTGGGTGCCGACTTTTTTCCTGTTCAAGAGGGGCAAAAACCCAGTGAAATTGGCGTAGCTGCATTGGATTTTGCGCGCAGGCATCATCATGAAGTGATGATTGTTGACACCGCCGGCCGGTTAGGTATTGATGAGGCCATGATGCAAGAAATCAGCGAGCTTGGAGCACTTCTGCAGCCCATTGAAACTTTATTTGTTGTCGATGCAATGCAAGGACAAGATGCGGTAAATACTGCCAAAGCATTTTCCGATGCTTTACCTCTAACGGGTGTTATTCTCACCAAACTCGATGGAGATGCACGCGGCGGAGCGGCATTGTCAGTTAAGCAAATCACTGGGAAACCGATCAAATTTGCCGGCGTCGCAGAAAAATTAACAGGCTTGGAAGCATTTCATCCCGATCGAATGGCCTCTCGCATTTTGGGTATGGGTGACGTACTCGGCTTGATTGAGGAAGCGCAGCGCAGCGCTGATCAGCAAGAAGCTGAGAAATTGATGAAGAAAATGAAATCGGGTAAAGCATTTGACCTGGATGATTTCAAGGCACAGTTCCAGCAAATGCGTAATATGGGTGGGATGAACGCCCTGATGGATAAATTACCCGCTCAATTCAGCCAAGCAGCGCAAAACGTTAAAGTGGACGACAAAATAATCAATCGGACAGAAGGCATAATCAATTCCATGACCAAGCAAGAACGTGCTAAACCAGAAATTCTGAAAGCCTCACGAAAACGCCGAGTCGCTGCAGGTGCAGGCGTATCCGTACAAGAAGTTAATCGCTTGCTGGCACAATTTGAGCAAGCAAGAAAGATGATGAAAATGATGAACAAAGGGGGAATGGCAAAAATGATGCGTGGAATCAAAGGAATGCTTCCACGTCCTCACTAGAAACATAGGCTTTCTTCGCAACCCAATATCGCACGCATATTGCTTTGAACCACACAGAATAACACTCCGTAATCGATAAAAAATAGCTTATCAGTGCTTTCCTGTACTGCCAAATCCATCTGCACCACGGTGGCTTTGGTCAAAATTGTCTACTCGATTAAACGTTACCTGAATCACGGGAACCACAACGAGCTGAGCAATTCGCTCTAATGGATTAAGATGAAAAGCTGTTTGGCTACGATTCCAGCAGGAAACCAATATTTGTCCTTGGTAGTCCGAATCAATTAAACCGACTAGATTTCCTAATACAATCCCGTGCTTATGACCTAACCCTGAGCGAGGCAATATCAGCGCCGCCAATCCTGTATCAGCTAAATGTATTGCGATACCCGTCGGAATAAGATTAGTTTCCCCCGGATTGATCACCATCGGTTGCTCAATACATGCACGCAAATCCAATCCGGCTGAGCCTGGCGTGGCATACGCTGGAAATTGTTCAATTAAACGATCATCGAGAATTTTAATATCAATACTTTTCATTCTTTTTAAATTTTGTGTTGTACAGTAAGTGAATATGCTTCATTAAACGCCGTGCTTGCTCTATTTTTGCTGCTTTGGGGAAAACGTGTTTACCATCGTCATCCAGTAAAATTAATTCACTCTCATCAGAACCAATCGCATCCTGAGCCAGATTGGCAACTAATAAAGGTAACTTCTTCCTATTTCTTTTCGCTGCTGCACTCTTCTCGAGATCTTCTGTTTCCGCTGCAAAACCAACGCAGAAAGGCGCATTAGGCAATGTAGATACCGCCATCAGAATATCCGGATTAGGCGTCAACTCTACTGATAGCTTGTTAGTGGATTTTTTTAGTTTTTGCTGACTGATGCTTGCTGCGCGGTAGTCAGCAACAGCAGCGACACTGATAAAAATATCAGCTTGTGACACTTCTGTCTGCACTGCACGCAACATTTCTTCAGCACTTACTACCGGAATAAACTTATCAACTGCAGGTGATGATAAACATGTCGGCCCGGAAATCAAAGTAACTTTTGCATCCATTTCCAATGCCGCTTTAGCAACAGCATATCCCATTTTTCCGGAGCTATTGTTGGTAATTCCTCGCACAGCATCAATCGCTTCATACGTAGGCCCGGCTGTTACCAGAATATTTTTACCCCTTAATAAAGTATCAGCTTGGATAACAATTTGCACTGCTTCCATCAGTTCATTCACTTCCAGCATGCGTCCCATACCTATTTCTCCGCAAGCTTGCTCGCCACTGGCCGGACCGATTATTTTCACACCATCTTGACGTAACAATGACAAATTACGTTGCGTTGCAGGATTCTGCCACATTTGCCGATTCATTGCCGGTGCTATCATAAGCAGGCAATCACGTGCTATGCATAGTGTCGATAGCAAATCATCTGCCAATCCATTGGCAAGCTTGGCAATAAAATTTGCGCTGGCTGGCGCCACTAAAATCATGTCGGCATCACGAGATAGTTGGATATGCGCCATATCGCACGCAGTATTGGCTTCCCACAAATCAGTGTAAACAGGATTGCCCGTTAATGATTGAAAAGTTGCTGGACCTATAAAACGGCAAGCCGCTTTAGTCATGACTGTTTGCACATCAACTCCATCCTGAGTTAGTTGGCGAGCCAATTCCACCACTTTGTACGCAGCCACGCCGCCAGTTACTCCCAACAGCACGCGTTTCTTCGATGCACCCGACAATCCTGTTCTCATTACAAATAATATCTCTAAAAAATTTAATCGTGCTAAAACGATAAGCTATCAAATCACCGAAACAGTGACTGATTATCCCGCTCAATTTGACTGCACTGATGCCGCTATCAGTTAATTATCGATGGTTAGCCACGCGTCGCCTCGTTAATCAACAATTAAAACAATTTAGTAACAGAGTTACTAAATCCATTTTACATCACTGTGAACCACATCATAGTTTATGGCAATTACAAATTGGCCAATATCTGAACGTCCACGTGAAAAACTGTTGCAGAAAGGTGCTTCAACACTTTCTGATACAGAACTACTGGCTATATTTTTACGTACCGGAATAAGCGGAAAAAGTGCTGTAGATCTCGCAAGAGAATTACTTTCCCGTTTCGGTAATTTAACTAATGTTTTTGCAGCTAGTCAGACAAGCTTCTGTCAATTACCTGGAATGGGCATTGCAAAATACGCGCAACTACAAGCGGTATTAGAAATGGCTCGCCGCACCTTAGGTGAAGAACTGAAATGCGGTAATGTGATGAATTCGCCGAGCCTAGTCCGGGATTTTCTACGTCTGAGTTTAGCAAACAAACCGCATGAAGTGTTTATCGGCATTTTCCTTGATGCAAAAAATCATACCATTGCCACAGAAGAACTATTTAGTGGAACACTGACACAAGCCAGCGTTTATCCCAGAGAAGTTATCAAGCGCGCTTTATATCATAATGCAGCTGCAATTATCTTTGCGCACAATCACCCTTCCGGTATTGCAGAACCCAGTCATGCTGATAAAGTATTAACCCAATCCCTGAAACAAGCATTGGCTCTCATTGATGTAAAAGTATTGGACCACTTCATTGTGGGTAACGGTATTGCCCTTTCATTTGCTGAGCATGATTTAATTTGAGCAAACACTCCGAATCAGGATATAATCCCTTCCTTTAAAGAATTCTGGAGTGCGCTATATGGCACGAGTATGTGAAGTAACTGGCAAGAAACCGATGTCTGGTCATAATGTTTCTCACGCAAACAATAAAACTAAAAGACGTTTTTTACCCAATCTGCAACACCGAAAATTCTGGGTTGAGAGTGAAAACCGCTGGATTAAGCTGCGATTAACTAATGCGGCATTACGTACTATTGATAAGAATGGTATAGATGCAGTATTGGTAAAAATGCGATTAGAAGGCAAAAACGTTTAAAAACTTTTCAAGATTAACTATGGAGTTATCGTTATGCGTGAAAAAGTAAAACTTGAGTCCTCAGCTGGAACAGGGCATTTTTATACAACCACCAAGAATAAACGGGCTAAACCTGAAAAAATGGAATTTATGAAATTTGATCCTGTTGCGCGTAAGCACGTTTTATATAAAGAGACAAAACTCAAATAAGATTTCGCACTTATTTAGCCAATAAAAAACCCGCATATGCGGGTTTTTTATTGGCATCCGTTCAAGATATTAGGCGTAGCACCGTAGTCTCTGAGAAAATGTTCTCAATACTTCGATCCCACTCTCCTCCGCACGGCGACACCAGTCTTCCAATTGTTTAACCAATTCTTCCGTTGTTGCAGTAGATCGTTGCCAGATTTGAGCTAACTCGTCACGCATGGTATAGACTATATCAAGATTTTTAACATTGCTGAGCACTTGAGTTAATTTCTCACGCTCATGATCTTGCAAAGTTTTAGAATCAGCCAGAATCCAACGCTTCAAGGTAGAACTATCCACTCCATACTTTGCAGTTGCTTCTTTTAAATGAATCATTTCTTTTGCAAAAATTGTTTTTAATGATTTCGTATACTTTGCAAGCACCTCATAACGGTGAGATATTACAGCTTGTAATGTATCTGAATCACATTGAGTTTTCGCTTGGTCAAAACGCAATTTGGGTGCAATCTTTTTGACTTTTGCAAGTCCCAGCATTTCCAAAATTCGAATATACATCCAGCCAATATCGAACTCATACCATTTATTAGACAAGCGCGCAGATGTCGCATATGCATGATGATTGTTATGCAACTCCTCCCCACCAATCAAAATACCCCAAGGAACAATATTTCTGCTGGCATCTTCTGCTTGGAAATTGCGATACCCCCAGTAATGGCCAACGCCATTAACAATACCCGCAGCAAAAATAGGAGCCCACAACATTTGAATCGCCCAAATAGTAATCCCAATTGGCCCGAACAAAATTATGTTAACAATCAACATAAGGGCAACGCCTTTGGCGCTATGCTTGCTATACACATTACGTTCTAGCCAGTCATCGGGAGTGCCATAACCATATCTTCTCAGAGTATCCTCGTTTTTAGCTTCTGCTCGGTAAAGCTCCGAACCTTCTGCCAATACTTTCTCGATGCCAAAAATAACTGGGCTATGCGGATCATCTTTGGATTCACATTTTGCATGATGTTTGCGATGAATTGCCGTCCATTCTTTCGTAACCATTCCAGTTGTTAACCATAGCCAGAAACGGAAAAAATGACTCGGTATTGCATGCAACTCCAGAGCTCTGTGCGCCGAATGACGATGCAAATAGATTGTAATAGCGGCAATTGTAATATGTGTAAAAATCAGGGTAATAACAATATACCCCCACCATGGCATATCAATCACACCTGAAATTAAATTCAGAAATTCATAAATCATATAATTTATCATCCCATTAAAGGCCTATACTTCATAACACAGGCCCATTTAATAAAAACCCCACCAACATCTATCCAATTGAATCAATCGGTTTATTCATTTCAGAAACTACTATGCTAAATATCTCTAGCTATTTTATTCTTTAATTTAAAATATTACACTATCACATATCTGAAAGGAAATATTACTCTTTTCAGCTTACTATTTACAAAGTAAATCTCAGCAAACAAAATACTATGATTCTTAACTAGGAAATCATTTTTCATAAAAACTTCAGAGAAAGATCTAGCAATTTTTATTTATCCTAGCTTATATCAGAATCAGCAAGCATGCGCCATTCTCCTGGCACGATACCTCGCAATGTATACAAACCAATTGCATAACGGATTAATCGCAGCGTAGGAAAAAATACCGCCGCTGTCATCCGCCTTACTTGGCGATTCTTGCCTTCCTTGAGAACCAAAGACAACCAAGCAGTCGGAATATTCTTACGAAATCGAATGGGTGGTTTTCTTTGCCAGAGAAAGCTGGGCTCATCCATCAAGCTTACCTGCGCGGGTTGCGTCTTAAAATCATTAAGAACCACGCCACGGCGCAACGCATTAAGTGCAACATCATCCGGCTTACCTTCCACTTGAACCCAATAAGTTTTCGGTAGTTTGAACTTTGGGCTGCAAATTCTATTTTGCAGCTTACCATTGTCGGTCAATAACACCAAACCTTCGCTATCGGTATCTAATCTTCCTGCCGGGTAAAAATCCGACAAAGGAATAAAATCGCGCAATGATTGATGTCCATCTACTCGTGTGAATTGGCAGATCACTCCAAAAGGTTTATTGAACAAAATTATCCTAGGCATGATACGGCATCATATATGCACAATATTTGACTTCAACTTATTCATAACATTTCAGGATAGATCACAGTATGCAACACTGGTTCAAATCCGTCCTCATTTTTTTGAGATCGAATCCACCAGATAGAGCCTTTTTTCACACTCAACCTAGCAGGAATAATTGGAATCAAATGACTGATCACATTTCCCAATGTTGGTTGATGGCCGACAATTACAACCGCGCCTTGATAATTAGGCCAATCAGCTGCAGCAAGAATGTCGTGAGCATTTGCACCAGGGCCAATTGCGGCCTCCGTTATAAAATCGGATCTTAGCGCCATTGCTGTCTGCTGTGTACGTTGCGCTGGGCTCACTATCACCTTAGTATTTTCCGGCAATTTAGATTGAAGCCAGTCAGACATACGGTTCGCCTGATTTAATCCTTTCTCGGTCAACTTACGAGCCGCATCGGGAAAACCATCCTCAGCTTCTGCGTGACGCCATAAAATCAAATCCATGATGTTTTATCAAGTGAATCATTCATTGCTACTAGTCCTGCAATATATTAAATAACACACTCGGACCATGCATAGGCCGATGAATCATGATTACTTTATGTCGTGACTTGTCGCCCTGCTTCAATATCACTTGCCCAATAGGCACATCAAATTGTGTTGCAAGAAATCTAATCAATACCGAGTTAGCTTTGTCTTCCACAGGTGCTGCTGCAAGTTTTATTTTAAGCGCGTCACCATGTAAACCGACTGCTTCAGTAGTTTTTGCACCGGTCTGGATATGCAGTGTCAGAACGAGATTGTTTGTTTCATCATATCGATACCAACTCATTTGCAATGCACCTATCTCAGCATTGCAGCAATTTCCGTATTTATCCCCGCAACTATCATCAACAATACTTGGATTAAAATCAGCACAAACAACGGTGACAAATCTACATTAGCAATAGGCGGGATATTTTTACGAAAAACAGCGAGAAATGGGCGAGTAAAACTATCCAGCAATGGCGCCAGTGGGCTATTTGGGTTAACCCAAGACAAAACAGCTTGTACAATGATCATCAGTAATACAATATAAAGCGTTGTTTTAATAATTTCAACAATACCCAGCAACCCGATGACTCCCGATGAAGCTATGATATTCGACTCAAAGTTATAGCCTTGCATCACATAGACGATGCTCACAACGACACATTCCAGCAACCAAGCAAGCATCAGGGTAGATAAATCAATACCTGCCCAACCGGGAATAATACGACGCGCAGGTCTCACAATAAAATCAGTCACCGCAATCAAAAACTGAGATACCGGATTGTAGTAAGGGACTCGCAATAACTGAAAGTAAAAGCGCAACAATAACGCCAAAGAGAACAGCCCCAAAGTAGTATCAAGAAGAAAAACAAAGATCTGATCGGACATAGATATTTCCTAAAAAACGATAATGGATAGTTGTTTTTTTAACCTTATCTTCTACCGAATTCATCACTCATCTCATGTGAGCGATCACTTGCAGCATGGATGGCAGTTATGATCTTACACTTAATATCACTTTTTTCCATAGCTTGAATTGCCCGTTCGGTAGTGCCACCTTTAGAACTTACCCGAGTGCGTAGTGTAACTACATCTTCATCACTCAAACTGGCCAGCTTACTAGCCCCGACAAAAGTCTGCAAACTGAGTTGCCTGGCTTGAGCCGGTGTCAACCCCAATTCTATCCCTGCTTGCTGCATGGATTCAATAAAATAAAAAACATACGCGGGTCCACTACCGGAAATTGCGGTTACTGCATGTAACATTTCTTCTTCTGCCACCCACAGTGTCGTGCCTACTGCAGCCAGAATCGATTCAGCATTACTTTTATCTTGGTCATTCACGCGTGAAGCTGCATAAAGACCCGTAACACCTGAACGCACAAGCGAAGGCGTGTTTGGCATAGCACGCACAACTCTTTCATAACCGCCCAACCAGCGCATAATATCTGATGCACGGATGCCCGCTGCAATCGATATTATTAATTGATCCTTCAATAAAGATGCAAGATCCTTAGTCAATTCATACAACTGTTGGGGTTTCACGGATAATAAAACAACATCACCCCTTGCAACGCCGTCAGCAAGATCACTTGTTGCCAGAATACCAAAATCAAGTTTTAATTTCTCACAGTTTTCTGCATTAATTTCGACCACGTGCAACTGTTCAGCTGTAAAGCCTTGCCGCAGCAATCCGCTGATTAATGCGGCAGCCATATTGCCGCCGCCAATGAATGTAATATTCATATTAACCTTGTAATGAGTTGATTGATCCATCAGAAAGCGGAAGAACCTGCATTTAAAATAATTTGCGCAGACTATTCATAATCCGACTCGAGTTGTAAATCTTCCTCAACGCTGACAGCTCGGACAATAAAAACTGGAACGCTGACCTTGCTTAATCTGCTTAATTACAGTTGTACATTGCTTGCACTGTTTACCACTGCGCCCATAAACCCAATATTGTTGTTGAAAATACCCTGGAGTTCCATCACTGCGTACAAAGTCGCGCAAGCTACTGCCCCCAGCTTCTATTGCCAACTGCAAAGTGTGCTTAACCGCTTGAACCAATCTTTCATAACGCCTTTGACCAATTCTGCCAGCCATTACTTTGGGATTAATCCCGGCCAGAAACAAAGCCTCATTCGCGTAAATGTTACCAACACCCACTACTGCCTGATTATTCATCAGAGTTTGTTTGATACACGCACGCAATCCTCGGGTTTTTGCAAAAAAGCGTTGTGCATTAAAATCTGCCGTCAACGGCTCCGGACCCAAATTCATCAGTAGGGGATGCTGCGCAACATTTCCCGTATGCCATAGCACCGCACCGAAGCGGCGCGGGTCGTGCAACCTAAGAATGGTCTGATCATTAAGAATTAAATCAAAATGATCATGCTTCCGCGGCAATTCTGGCGATTGCACCAATTTTGGCAATAAAACACATAAACTGCCTGACATTCCCAAATGAAGAATCAATGTTCCTCTGCCGCAATCAAATAACAGATATTTGGCCCGTCGCACCACCGTTTGAATCGTCAGCCCCGACAATAATTCAGGCAAATCCTGTGGTATTGGCCAACGCAGCATTGCATTGCGAATAATAACGTTTGCAATCACTTTACCGATCAAATGCGGAGCAATGCCACGACACGTTGTTTCGACTTCTGGTAATTCCGGCATCGGTGTTCAGAAATTTATTGATTCAGCATTATTGTGCTTGGATCAATTAATTGCTGCCCCACTTCAATCGGAAATTGATAGCCAACTCCTTCTGCCCTGCGTAGCAGCACTATCGAATATTCATTTTGTAGCATGTTGAATTTTACTATGTTTCCATTCTGCATACTGATTTGTATAACGCCTCTTTCAACAAAACCAGAATCAAGCTCGCCCTCCAATTTCACCGCTTCAGCTCGGGCAGTTTGCCACAATTGAATCCACCGCGTGAGCATTTCATCATCAAATCCATCATTAGAATAATGTTTGATGGTGCGCCAGCTGCCATTTTGAAATTCCACTACCCATCGATCCACTTCAAATCTGACAGGAATCTCATCGGGCGCCAGTAATTCTGAGTTAATTAGATCGGTGACAGCTAACAACATGGCAAGCGCATAGCGCGGTGAAATTAAATAAACAAAGTCATTGGTCACAACATATTGTTGATTAGTTGTCGATGAGAACCCGCCAAAACCGAAATACTCTTTGCCAACATACAACTGAAGATAAGGCCGATCCAGATTAAATCGCTCCAGATCTTCCAGTGCAAAACGCTGATGGCTACTTGACTTCAAGATTTCCAGAACTTCTCCGATTTTTTTCTCATCCGCTCTTGCCTGTATCGGTTCTATCATCCGCCACTGATCATTCGATTGCTCTAAAACAATTTCTTGCAGCTTATTCAGGATGCGCACACTCTGCACGGACTCAACCGTGGTTGCAGAAATTGGATATTTCTGAATCGCATCAGATTGTGGCCTAAAATAGAGAAACGCCACCAAACCTGCGATGGTAGCAAGCATAATCAGATTTAAACGAGAGTGATGAGTCATTTTGCTATTCTTCTGCGACGCCACCAAATAACAAATCCACATATCAGAAAGAATGTGGGTAGGAATACAAGAAAACCCACGGCAATCAAAGTAAGCTCAGATTCACTTAAAATCAAACTACTATCTATTGTTGCACGTGGCTGTATCACAATTAATTCTTCATCACCCGTCAACCAATTAATTAAATTGACGCCAAAATCCAGGTTGCTACCATTCCCCAAATACATATTAGCAAGAAAGTGCCCACTACCGACAACGACAATGCGTTGTTCGCGATCCCGGATATTACGTGCCAATGCAACCGCTATGCTGACTGGGCCGGGCACATCTGTTGCTTGATCAAACGTAATATTTCCATTCAGATCGCCGGTTTCGATCCAACCCTGCTGAGCCACTTCAACCAATGCGACACTATTCCAGTCTTCATTTTCATTTATCGTAATCTGGCGCGCAAAGGGAAATACCGTAATATAGTCAAAATTATTGGTTATCACATGTCGTCCATAAATTGCGCCTAAAGCAAATGTAATCGGCGCCTTAAGCTGTTCTGCTTGAGGATCAATGACGACGCCCGGAGTAAGCGTTAAACGCAATTTTTCCGTCAATGGCAACAATCCACGCAGTGATTCCTGGTCGACCAACCATAATAAATTACCCCCTCGATCAATATAATTCAGCAGCCTGTCCACTTCTCCTGGCAACAAATCTGCCTGGGGTGAAGCAATCAGCAATACACTTGCATTTGCGGGAACATCTTGGTCAATAGCAAAATTCAATGTCTGACTGTTAAAACCATTGGTGCGAAGATATTTGCCAAATTCGCCTAAATCGTAATTGGCATTCCCTTCGAGCCTGCGTTCTCCATGGCCACTCAACGCTACAATCAATTTATCTTCTGCTCGCACCAGACGCATCAAAGCATTAGAAAATGCCTGTTCGTTGATGGTAGTTAAATGCTCAGTCCTCTGGTTGTATTGGATTACCAATTCACCATTGACCTTCACGTCAGCTTGCTGAGTCAGTATGGGTTGTTCAACCGGATCAATAAATGTCAGAAAAAGATCCGGTTTTATTCGCTGATAAAGCGCAACAAAATCGGCAATAATTTTTCGAATATCACCTAATTGTGCGTGCTGCTCAGTTGCATAAGCTGTCACCAGGATCGGGGCATGCAATTTTTGCAGAATTTCAATACTGGATTCACTCAAACTATTTCGCCCATTCTGGCTAACATCCCATTGAAGACGATATTGCGCTGCAAAAAAACCAAGCACTGTGACCAATGACAATAACAAAATAACAAATATGCCATTTTGTATGCGGTAATGCCGTCGGAATTTTTTATCTATTAGTGTCATGCCGTTTCACCAAAATTACTTACCCATGTAAGCGCTCTCCATCCAAGTGACGAATTGTCAGCACTAAGAAAATCACGATAAACAATATACAATAGGCGATACTCAAAGTATCAATCAAGCCCTGATTAAAATGTCTGAAATGCTTCAACAAAGAAATATAGTGAACCCAACCATCTGTTTCACTCGCAACCAGATCAATCATCCACAGTCCTAATAACACCCCTAAAGAACCAATCGCAGCGATCACCGGTTGTGCCGTTAGGCTTGAAACATAAAGGCCGAGCGCGGAGAAGCATGCAGTCACTAAAAATAATCCTAGCACGTTGCTGAGTAACAAGCCTAAATCCAATACACCGCCTATTCGCAATGAAATAGATAATGTGACAATCAACATAATCACGACTGCCAGAAAAATCATTAAGCCTAAAAATTTACCCAGCACAATATCGATGATAGAAACTGGCGAAGAAATTAGTAAAGTCAAAGTGCGGTTGCGGCGCTCTTCGGCCAATAAGCGCATAGACAATATCGGTGTTAGCATCAACAAAACAATTGCCGCCAAAGCAAAGACAGGAGAGATAATGACTTCCGTAATTCCCGGGGAATTGATCACTTGCAGCAATTGTGATTGTATCTCAAGAAAAGCATCCAATCGCACTAGAAAAAAACCTGCGAATACGAGCTGAATCAGTGCCAGCATTATCCAAGCTAAAGGAGAAATAAACAGCATGCTTAATTCCTTGCGGATAATGGTCACTACCATGATAAATCTTCCTGTTTATTCATGACTGTGTCAGTTGTGTAAATATATTTCCCAGATCAGTGTCTTGTTGTCGCAACTCGATCATAGTTTGGTCAAAAACCACCGTCCCCTTGTGCATGATTTGCACTCTGTCACAAACATTTTCAACTTCAGGTAAGATATGTGTTGATAAAATAACACTACTCGTTGTTCCCAATTCTCTGATTAATTGTCTTATTTCCCTAATTTGATTGGGGTCAAGGCCAACCGTTGGCTCATCAAGGATAATCACATCTGGGTTATGAATAATTGCTTGCGCAATGCCTACGCGTTGCTGAAAACCCTTAGATAATGCTCCAATCAAATGCTTGCCCTGATGGCCTAAGCCACAACGCTGCTTCACATCTTTTAACACAGTTTGCATGGATTGTTTGTCAACACGATGTAATCGGGCAACCAATAATAAGTATTCATCAACCGTCATATCAAAATAAAGCGGTGGAACCTCAGGCAGAAACCCCAAATGCACCTTGGCTTCTAGCGGCTTATCCAATAAATCAATGCCACAGATTTCTATGCTGCCACCGCTTGGCGCAAGATTTCCCGACAGCATACGCATGGTTGTGCTTTTACCTGCGCCATTCGGCCCGAGCAACCCTAATACCTCTCCTCGCTTTAATTGCAAGTTAACATTATGCACCGCAGCATGATGCCCAAAATTACGACAAAGATTCTGCGCTGACAAAGTTACCGACCCCGACGCATCGATCATACAAGCAAGTTCCTATAATTTAATAGTGTATAAAGAATTTTTAATCGGTGACGTAATCTCAAGCGATCGTGCAATCTAGATTGCACGATTTAATTAATAGTATATATTCGAACTACTCTGGAATTCGCCTACTTTGGCTCAATTACTACAATATCTAATGAAACAAAGCAGTATATCTCTTTTCATTAGAACGAAATTTCTATTATTAACATGAGAACCGCATGATTTTTATCGATTAAACATACTAATTCCCTTAGTTCAATTCAATTTACAACACGTTTCTGTTGCAATTAAACAACATATTAGTTTGCGATAATATGCAAACAAACTGATAATAGAACACTAATTAGCTCGAAGTAGTAGAATAGCAAAGACTTTCAATTGTAATGGCAAGGTATTTACTTGTATTGCCGATAGAACTCTCAGAAACATAGTTTTCATTAAAAGGACAACATCATGAAAAAAACATCAGCCAAAAATACCCTTATTGGAATGATTCTTATACCAGCAATGTTTTCTGGTGCTGTCTTAGCACAAGAAACAAACACAGATCAGTCAACCAAGCCGCAAGCTTACGGCATTGATGGCCGTGGTGAGGTTGCAAGAAACTCAACTGGGTTATGCTGGCGCACCAGCTATTGGACGCCTGCCATGGCAATTCATGAATGTGATCCGGATCTGGTCAAGAAACCTGAAGTAGTAGCAGAAGCGCCTGCGCCTGCACCTGTTAAAACAGCGCCTGAAAAAATTACATTCTCTGCTGATGCATTATTTGATTTTGATAGTTCAAAATTAAAACCCAATGGCATCCAATCTCTTAATGAGTTTGTTACGGGCATAGAGGGTGTAAAATATGATCTCATTATCGCTGTAGGTTATGCTGATCGCATTGGATCAGATGAATACAACAAAGCACTTTCTCTACGCCGTGCTGAGTCGGTAAAAGCACACCTGGTATCTAGAGGCATTGACCCAAGTCTGATCTTTGTTGATGGCAAAGGTGAAGCCAATCCAGTAACTGGCAACAACTGTGCTGGTGAAAGAAGATCCAAAGCGTTGATTGAGTGTTTAGCGCCTGATCGCCGGGTTGAAATTGAAGTGGCAGGCACTCGATAAGCCGCATTAGTTTGTTATTTTTGCTAAAAAAGCCCTGCACATCCCAGCAGGGCTTTTTCTTTTATGCGTATTGCTTAGCAAATGAGTAATCGGAAAGAAATTGATACATTAATTGAAGCGAAATGGATTATTCCTGTTGAACCTGCTGAAATCATATTAAATCAACATGCCATCGCAATTGATCAAGGATTCATCAAAGACATTCTTCCTATAACCGAGGCCAGTCAACGTTACAAACCGCGACAAACACTCACTCTGAGTGATCACGCATTGATTCCGGGATTGATCAATCTGCACACACATGCAGCCATGACGCTCATGCGAGGACTTGCTGACGATTTACCTCTGATGGAATGGCTCAACATACACATCTGGCCGACAGAAAATCAGCATGTCAACGCGCAATTTGTACTGGATGGTACTCAGCTCGCTTGTGCCGAGATGATCAAAGGTGGCATTACCTGTTTCAATGACATGTATTTTTTTCCGGAATCCTGTGCGCAAGCCGCGATAAGTTCAGGAATGCGCGCTGCTATCGGTATGATTGTGATTGATTTCCCGACACCTTATGCCAGCGATGCCGACGATTATCTGGCCAAAGGATTGGAATTACGCGACAAGTATCAACTCAATTCGCTACTATCCTTCTGTTTTGCACCTCACGCGCCCTATACCGTCAGCGACAAAACCTTTAACAGCATTCTGACTTACGCAGAACAACTCGACGCACCGGTTCATACCCATTTGCATGAAACCCAAGATGAAATCCGCATCAACCTGGAATCAAGTGGGGTAAGACCCTTAGAGCGCATGCAACAATTAGGACTACTCAGCCCCAATTTGATCGCCGTGCATATGGTACATCTGACCGATCATGAAATTAAACTGGCACATCAATATAATTGCAGCATTGCACACTGTCCTTCATCCAATATGAAATTGGCCAGTGGAATTGCGCCAATCTCATCATTAATAAATCAAGGCGTTAATGTCGGCCTCGGCACCGACAGTGCAGCCAGCAATAATCGTTTGGATATGTTTGAAGAAATGCGCCTTGCGGCGCTGCTCGCCAAAGCAACCAGCGGCCGAGCAGATACCCTCCCCGCCCATCAAGTGCTAAAAATGGCTACCTTGAACGGTGCCAATGCTTTAGGATTGGGTCAATTAACTGGTTCATTGACGATTGGGAAAGCAGCCGATATCACAGCCATCAATTTCTCTCACCTTAATCTTACCCCTTGCTATGATCCCGTCTCACATTTAGTCTATGCCGCAGGCCGTGAAAACGTGAGCCATGTGTGGGTAAATGGTAGAATGCTGCTTGAAGACAAACAATTGACGACGATTAACCAAACTGAACTGCAGTATCGCACAACCATCTGGCAAGAACGTATTACGGCAACGTCAAAACAATCGAACTAAAGGAATGCATATGGAAAATGACGGTATTAACGCTGATCCGATGGAACTTGAGAAATTCAGCCAGCTTGCTCACCGCTGGTGGGACCCAAACAGTGAATTTAAACCATTACATGATATCAACCCATTACGCCTTAACTACATCAATGATCTAACTGAAGGACTGGCAGGAAAAACTGTGCTGGATGTCGGTTGCGGTGGCGGCATTCTATCCGAAAGCATGGCATCATTGGGCGCGCATGTCACCGGCATTGATCTGAGCGACAAAGCACTCAAGGTAGCTAAACTGCACCTGCTGGAAAGCGGTCATGACGTTGATTATCGCAAAATCACCGTAGAATCCCTGGCGCAAGAAAAACCGCATCACTATGATGTCGTCACCTGCATGGAAATGCTCGAGCATGTACCCGACCCAATGAGCATTATTCACTCGT
>RRZU011399090.1_pt1 | contig 42447 bp, 38 predicted proteins | sample 2165561 | NCBI WGS metagenome assembly RRZU01 (sample SAMN10456909, study PRJNA506462) | wastewater metagenome | isolation source: wastewater sludge | place: USA: Moscow, Idaho | reverse complement strand
GGACAGCAGCTGCTCCTTGGCGCCTACTCCGCCATGATGCGTCAGGTTGCCACGGGTAAAGTAAAACTCTATACCCGCCGCGAGATGATGGACCTGGTTGTGGTAGACGGCGTTGCCAAGGGTATTATTGTCCGCAACTTGGTGACTGGTGCAATTGAGAAATATTCTGCTCATGCCGTCGTTTTGGCAACTGGTGGCTATGGTAACGTCTACTTTCTCTCTACCAACGCCATGGCATCAAACGTCACCGCTGCGTATCGCTCATATAAACGCGGTGCTGGTTTTGCCAACCCCTGTTTTGTGCAGATCCACCCGACCTGTATTCCAGTACACGGTGACTATCAGTCAAAATTGACCCTCATGAGCGAAAGTTTACGCAATGATGGCCGAGTTTGGGTTCCCAAAACCGTAGGCGACAAACGCCGACCTGAGGATATCCCAGAGTCAGAGCGCGATTACTACCTGGAACGGAAATACCCCTCCTTTGGTAACCTCGTTCCCCGTGACGTTGCTTCACGTAATGCGAAACAGGCTTGCGATGAAGGTAAGGGTATCGGTGAGACCGGCCTTGGCGTCTACCTTGACTTTGCCGATGCCATCAAACGTGATGGTTTGGATGTAATTCTTCGGAAATACGGCAACTTGTTCCATATGTACCAGAAGATCACCGATTCGAATCCCACGAAGGAACCGATGATGATCTATCCGGCTATCCATTATACCATGGGCGGTCTCTGGGTTGACTATCAGCTGATGACCACCATCCCTGGCCTCTATGGCACAGGTGAGGCGAACTTCTCAGACCATGGCGCTAACCGCTTGGGGGCCTCTGCCCTTATGCAGGGATTGGCTGATGGTTATTTCGTCCTGCCCTATACCATCGGCAACTACTTGGCCACGGTTGCACCGAAACCCACAAGCACCGATGATCCTGCCTTTGAAGCAACCGCCGAGGAAGTAAAAGGCACGATTGATAAGCTGATGAAAAACACCAAAAGCGGCAAGAGCGGTCAAACCGTAGATCATTACCACAAGGAACTTGGCAAAGTTATGTGGGATTACTGTGGTATGGCACGTAACCAAGAAGGACTTGAGCTTGCCCTGAAAAAAATTCCCGAGATTCGTGCCGAGTTCTGGGAGAATGTTATTGTCCCTGGCTCTGGTCAGGAACTGAACCAATCGCTTGAGCGTGCAGGCCGTGTGGCTGACTTCCTTGAGTTTGGTGAGCTGATGGTGCGTGATGCCCTAAACAGAAATGAATCTTGCGGTGGCGACTTCCGTGAAGAAAGCCAGACTGAAGAGAATGAAGCCAAACGTGACGATGACAACTACAGTTATGTTTCTGTTTGGGAATACAAAGGACTCAATACGGCCCCAGAACTGCACAAAGAGCCGTTAAAGTTCGAGTATGTTACACCATCTCAACGGAGCTACAAGTAAGGCAACGGCCAACACTGACCCAATAAATACAGTGCTGATCTATTAAAACATAGCGTGGAAAAGAATCCTATGTCATCGAAAGCGATCAATATCATAGTAAAAATATGGCGGCAGAACGGCCCTCTTGCTCAAGGCGCATTTGAGGAGCACGCTCTAAAAGAAATCAGTACCGACAGCTCCTTCTTGGAGATGATTGACGTACTTAACGAATGGCTGACCATCAAGGGGCTGGAACCTGTTGCCTTTGACCATGACTGTCGCGAGGGTATTTGCGGAATGTGTGGTGCGGTGGTTAACGGGACGGCCCATGGCCCAGACAAAGAAACAACCTTGTGCCAGCTGCACATGCGCCGCTTTAAAGATGGTGACACCATCGTTATTGAGCCCTTCCGTTCCCAGGGCTTCCCTATTGTCAAAGATCTTATTGTTGACCGCTCTGCCCTTGACCGTATTATTGCGGCAGGTGGATATGTTTCGGTTAATACAGGGTCACCGCAAGATGGTAACACAATCCTTATTCCCCAGCATGTTGCAGAGCAGGCCATGGATGCGGCCGCCTGCATTGGCTGCGGTGCTTGTGCAGCTGCCTGCCCCAATGGAACCCCCATGCTTTTTCTTGGGGCCAAAGTTTCCCAGTTAGCTCTTCTGCCTCAGGGTAAACTGGAAGCCAAGAAACGCGCCATTAACATGGTTCTGCAGATGGATAAAGAAGGATTTGGCAACTGTGGCAATGAGCGTGAATGTGAGAATGTGTGCCCCAAAGGCATCAGCATTCGCAATATTGCCCGCCTCAATCGTGAGTTTATGAAGGCATCCTTCACAATCGATTACTGATTAGTCCTCCTTTTTTAAGTAAGAAAAAGATCGTCATCGCATCCGAGCGGTGACGATCTTTTTCTTTGTTGCCTCACTTCGTCACAAATACACTCATGGTAGTTTCTGCAAGTCTTTTTATAAACGATCCCCTTGAGTTGGCTGAGATTTTAGGCATTTCGGCTACTCCTTTAGAAACGGTTCACAAGATCTATCCATTTCGGGTCAGCCGTTACTACCTAGACCTCGCCAGACAGCACGGAGCCCCTCTGTTAAAACAGATAGTGCCGGATCTGCTTGAAGTGCAGGAGAATGAGACACCTATCGACCCCCTGGCCGAGGAAGTTCTGAGCCCCACGCCATGTCTTATTCACAAGTATCCAGATAGAGCTGTCTTGCTTGTAAGCCGGGAATGTGCTACCTACTGTCGATTTTGTACTCGGAAGCGAAAGGTTGGCACGGAAAAAATGCATATGGAGGAAAACCATTTTCTAGAAGCTCTGTCTTACTTGCGAGCAACACCAGCCATTCGGGACGTGCTCATTTCTGGAGGCGATCCTCTATTGCTCAGCGATGAGCGACTGGACTATATTCTAAAGTCTGTTCGCGCCATCTCTTCGGTTAAAACCATTCGTCTTGGCACGAGAATACCCTGCACACTGCCCATGCGAGTCACTGAGCATTTGGTAGCGGTACTCAGTAAACACCATCCACTCTATGTTAACCTCCATTTTAACCATCCTGCAGAGATAACCCCTGAGGCTGAAGCCGCCTGCTCGCTCTTAGCCAATGCAGGCATTCCTTTGGGCTGTCAAACTGTTTTATTAAAAGGGGTAAACGATTCAGTTGAGGTTTTGCGTCAACTCTTCTATCGGCTACTTGCCGCGCGGGTGAAGCCTTACTATCTTTTCCAGGCTGACCTGACCCGAGGCACTGCCCATTTTCGCACAACTATTGACACTGGGATGAACATTATGCGGCAACTTCAAGGAAACATGTCTGGTATGGCCTTGCCAACCTATGCCCTGGACACACCTGGTGGTGGCGGAAAAATACCCTTATACCCAAGTTATCTGCAGGAATTGGGTTCTCAATGCCTCTTTCATACCTACCGTGGCCAGACTGGTAAGTACCCGAATACCACCTGGCCTGTTGAGTGATTTCTGGTATGCTTTTTTACCGGCTCACAACTCCTTGCCATAATGCGCATAACCCATGAAACAACATCACTACGGGCTGGTAGCGGTCATATCTGCTTATACTCTCTGGGGTCTACTTCCTATTTACTGGAAATTTCTTGCCTCTGTTTCGGCAGTGGAAATATTTGCTCACCGCATCATCTGGTCTTTTACCCTTACCTTGCTACTCTATAAGGCAGGGAAAAGACATCCATTCCCTTTATCCCAACTCTTTCAGCTGACCACGCTTCTTTGCCTTAGCTTTACGGCCATCCTCCTTGGCATTAACTGGCTCTTATATATTTGGGCGGTGAATAATGGGCATGTTATTGAGGCCAGTCTTGGATATTTTATAAATCCACTTCTGGCTGTTCTCCTCGGAGTGGTCATTTTGCATGAAAAAATACGCAAAATGCAGATCTTGGCAGTCTTAGTTGCGCTCGTAGGCGTCCTGTACATGAGTGCAAGTCTGAAGCATGTACCTTGGGTAGCTCTTTCACTTGCAGCTACCTTCAGCATCTATACCTTACTGAGAAAAACCTCATCCATTCCACCCTTGGATGGCCTCTTAATGGAGATGGGCATCCTGACCTTACCTAGCTTACTGGCCCTTGCCTTCTTTTTTAAAGGGCAGGGAGAGGTAGCCTTTATTCATGGCGGGGCTACCATCACTACCTTGCTTATTGGCGCCGGAGCTGTCACGGTTGCCCCTCTTCTTTTATTTATAAGCGGGGCCCGAGCCATTCCACTCATCTCGGTGGGACTGACGCAATATCTTGCCCCGACCATCAACTTCATGCTTGGTATTTTTTATTTTCACGAACCCTTCCCTCGGGAAGAAAAAATTGGCTTTGCTTTCATCTGGGTTGCACTTCTGCTCTATAGTGTTGATCAGATTTTTCGTTTAGCCCGCGGAAAATCTCAACTGCTGCAATAGCGAAAAATACACTACCCTTGCCACTCCCATCATTGAGTCGTTAACAGGCGCACAAATTCTTTCTTGCTTCCCCATGGGGAGAAGGTAAGATGTGGAGGCGCAGTTTGAAAATGGAACCACGTATAATTACACCAAAAAGGACATCCGCATGAAACCAAGAAGGTCCAATCTTTCAGTGCCGGGGCACATGGCAAAGATGCACGCCAAGGCCTTAAGCAGTGCAGCTGATGTTATTATGCTTGATCTTGAAGACAGCGTGCCCATCGAAGAAAAAGAGGCCGCCAGAGCGCAGGTGATAGAATCACTTAACTCACTTGATTGGAGTGCAAAGACTGTTACCGTACGAATAAACTCACTTGATACTCCCTTTGCCTACCGGGACCTGCTTGAGGTAGTGGAACAGGCTGGACCCATTCTTGATGCCATAGTCTTGCCCAAGGTTAATACCCCAGGGGATGTCCACTTTGCCGATCGAATGCTCACGGGTATTGCCCTTAAGATGCGCACACAACATTCCATCGGCCTGGAGGCATCAATTGAAACCGCTCAGGGTCTACTGCTAAGTGATGATGTTGCCAAAGCAAGTCCGCAAATTCGCACCCTGGTCTTTGGAATCGCCGACTATTCTGCCTCCATTGGTGCCCGCTTGGTCTCTATTTCCGGTCATGGGGAAAAAGAAGAAGAAATCTATCCAGGGCACAGATGGCATTTTGCCCTCAGCAAAATGGTGATGGCAGCCAAGGCAAATAACTGCCTGGCCATTGATGCACCGTACGGTAATTTTAAAGATCTTGAAGGTTTGCGTCGATCAGCTGTTATGGCTTGTGCCCTTGGTTGCGATGGCAAATGGGCGATCCACCCCTCGCAGATAGAGATAATAAATGAGGTTTTCACCCCCTCCCAGAAGGACATTGACCTGGCAGCTAAGATTATAAACGCCATAGATCAGGCAAGTATGGACGGACGCGGGGCCGTGGCAGTAGAAGGTAGAATGGTGGATCAGGCCACAGTCAGGCTGGCGAGACAGCTGTGGCAACAGGCAAAACACCTTGGTCTAGTTGCCTAAAAATATTGCAAAAAAAATGCTTTGGCATGGCCTTAAAAGGCTATGTCAAAGCTATAAACCCCCTCTTCAAGGACACTTGATACCCTGCAGTTCGAATGATTAAAAACATTCTGCATGCGTTCGTTCTCCCGTAAAACTTCAGCGGTAAAGCCATCAATACCATTTCGCTTGGCAATTGTAATTAAGTGCTGGAAGATAAAGGTACCAAGCCCCCTGCCCTGCCAGGAATCCCGCACCACAAAGGCAACTTCAGCCTTGTTGGTCTTTTCATTTAAATAGTACGTTCCCACGGCAATGATCTGTTCGCCCTGTACCTCTGGCAGCGTCACCACCACTGCCACATCCCGACTGTGATCAATGTAGACAAAGTCCTGAATCTGACGGGTGGTGAAGCGCTGTTGCCGGCTCATGAAGCGATAATATACAGTCTCCTGTGATAAATTATACATGAGATCACGCATATGCGGCTCATCTGTCGGTCTAATTGAGCGCAGATCGACTTGAGTGCCGTCGTCTAACAGATGAGTTGCCTGCATGGTATCTGCCTCTGGCAGGGCAAAGCGGTCGCCGAAACGAGCCAAGTCTGGACGAATATACTTGGCAGCAACGGCCTCACGGAAAAGCTGTTCCCGGAAATCAGGATGGGCAATGGAAATGAGTTCCATGGCGCGTTCCTGGATGGATTTGCCATGCAAATAAGCCACCCCATGCTCAGTCACCACATAGTGCACACTGGCCCGGTTAATAACCACACCTGATCCCGGCTGTAGGGCGCAGACCACAAGCGATCTCGTTTTCTCTTTGTTCACTGATGGTAAAACAATAATGGCCCGGCCCCGCTCGGATTTGGCAGCGCCCCTGTTAAAGTCAATCTGCCCGCCGACACCGGAATAAAATTTGCCTCCCACGGAATCTGAACAGACCTGGCCGGTTAAATCTATTTCCAAGGCCATATTCACGGAAACCATGCGGTGGTGCTTGCCGATCACGCTGGGGTCGTTGATGTATTCGGTAGGGCGAAAGCTGAAGAGCGGGTTGTCATGGATATAATCATAGAGTTTTTTCGTACCCATGCAAAAACTGGCCGTGATTTTACCCCTGTCAATAGACTTCATGGCACCAGTTACCGCACCAGATTCGACCAGGGGAATTATGGCATCGGAAATCATCTCCGTATGAAAGCCGATATCTTTTCGCTCGGCCAAGAACTGCATAACCACCTGGGGAATACGCCCATAACCGGGAACTCGCCCTATGCCCAACTCTATGGTGGCACCATTTGGGATAAGGGCGGCGGCTGATTTGGCAATGGTATAGGCCACCTCATTGGGTGGGTCCGGATTACGCTCCAGGATGGGTTTATCAACAGGAACAAGTATATCAAGGTCAAAGACATCAACTAGGGTATCCCCATGCGTCCAGGGCATATTTGGATTCACCTCGGCAATAACTAAGGTGGCATTGCCAATGGCGCTTTTGACTATATCAACTGAAATGCCTAGACTAACCAAGCCCCGCTCATCCGGCGGGGTGACCTGGATAAGAGCCAGATCAAGGGGCATGGCACCTGAATCGAGCAAACGCGGCACATCCGAGAGCAGAATGGGCGTATAGTCACCAAAACCTTCCTGGATAACGTCGCGAACATTTGAACTAATAAAGAAGGCATTTAAGGTAAAACTGTCCGAAAGTTTTTTATTCGCGTAGGGAGCATCACCTTTAGTAACAAGTTGAATAATCTCCACATTAGAAACGGCGCGAGCCTTGGCTGTCATGGCGGCAATCAGCTCTTGCGGGGCGCCGCAACCGGTACCGATAAAGACCCGCTGCCCGGATTTCAAGTGGGCCAGCGCCTCTTGCGGGGTGGCGGTCATGTCCGCATAGCGTGTTTGCCAATCTTGATCGTAGCGCAACATAATCGCTCCAAATGAAGGAAGTAGTTAGCGGAGCTCTGAGGCCCCGGTCGTTTTCTTGGCAAAAGTCATGCTGGCATCGACCACAACCGGCTCAACCCCTCGTTCTCCCACTATGAGCGGGTTAATGTTCAGCTCGGTAATCTGTGGGAAATCGGTGGTCAACTGGCTGATTCGCTGCAGGGCAATAGCAATGGCCTGAATATCAACCTGCTTGGTCCCTCGTTTACCTTCCAATAACTCATACGACCTGGTCGACTTGAGCATCTGCACGGCCTCATTCTCAGTGATGGGCGCAAGATGAAAGGTAACATCCTTCATCACCTCTACAAAGATACCGCCCAGACCAAACATGAGCATGGGACCGAATTGCGGATCTCTGGTCATACCGATAATCACCTCAAGTCCCTTTTCCGCCATTTTCTCCACATACACACCCTCAATCAGAGCTTCGGGCGCGTGCTTGCTTAAGCGCAGCATCATCAGATCAAAAGCGTCTGCCACTTCCTGGCTTGAATCGATATTTAATTTAATGCCGCCAAGATCGGCCTTGTGCACAATACTTGGCGAAACGATCTTCATGGCCACGGGAAAACCAATAAAGTTGGCAATCTCAATGGCCTCCTCCGGACTACTGGTTAATCTGCCCTGCATGGTACGAAATCCGTAGGCCTTAAGGACATTTTTTGACCGAACCTCATCTAGACGGAAATGCCCGCTGCGCTGCCTGTGGGTAATGATTCGTTCCACCCGGCGACGATTGACGGGAAAACGAACCACATGACGCGCTGGACGACGTTTCCATACTCCGTACTCGTGCATGGCCTTCAGAGCTTCCACAGCACGCTCTGGTGAAGGATAAAAGGGTAAGCCTGCCTGGGCCAGTTCTGCCCGCGTTGGCATGCCTTCTGTACCACCAAGAAAAGATGCCAGGACCGGCGTTGTCCCGCTCATGTGCTGGGCAATGGCGCGCACGGTATCAGCTGGTTTATCTATGTATTGTGGGGCCAGCACTACGAGTACCGCATCGATGTCTGGGTGCGCTTGAGCTGCCTGCAAAACCTGCACATACTGCTCTGAGGTTGCTGTGGCAGAGACATCGCTTGGATTATGCACCGACCTGCTTTCCGGCAGGATGCGCGCCAGTTCGGCTTGCAGGTCTTCAGGCAGAGGCGGAACCTCCATCCCGGCCTTTTCCACGGCATCTGCCGCTATGGTCCCGGTACCTCCCGAGTTTGCCAGGATGAACACCCGGCTGCCCTTGGGCGGAGGCTGTAGGCAGAGCGCGGTGGCATAGTCAAAAAGGGCCTCAAAAGTGTCGGCTCGGCAGATGCCAGCCCGCTTAAAAGCCGCTCCGTATGCTGTATCCTGACCAATCTTCACGCCAGTATGCCAGGCGGCTGAGCGAGCACCGGCAGCGGTAATACCTGCCTTAAGTATAACAATGGGCTTTTTTTTGCTGGCCTCTTCCGCAGCTTTGACAAACTGGTCGCCATCGCTGATGTCTTCCAGATAGCCAGCTATTACCTTGGTATTCTCGTCTTTTGCCAGGACAGATAGGATCTCGACCTCGGTAATATCTGCCTTATTACCAATGGAGATGGCCATGGAAACACCTATTTTGCGCTGGTCGGCCGCATCCATCATCGCGGTGCACAGGGCACCGGACTGTGAAAAAATAGCCAGCTTTCCAGCCTGCGGCATGCGTTTGGCAAAGGAGGCATTCAGCTTAATGGAAGTGTTGACAAAACCAAGACAGTTGGGCCCAAGGAGAGAAACGCCATGCTTTTTACAAAACTCAACCAGCTCCCTTTCCAGTTTACTTCCCTCGCTACCGCTTTCCTTGAAGCCGGATGCCACCACCACCACCGATCCCACTCTTTTTTGTACCGCATCCCGCACCGCTGCCATGACCTTATCAGCCGGCACTGTAATAAGCGCCAGATCAACCTTATCCGGATAGTTGCTCAATTTGGCCTCTACCGCCAGGCCAAGGAGCTGATCAACTTCCGGGTTAACGGGGATGATGGTGCCGCTGAAACCGGCTTGTAGCAAATTGCGTAAGGTCGTGTGCCCTACTTTTCCTGCAATTTTTGACGCACCAATGACCGCCACCGAGTTGGGAAAAAAAAGCGAATCAAGCATGGATTACCTCGTTGCCGTTTGGTTGGTGGAAGAGCAGAATAAGATGGTCAAAGAGAGACATGGGGCGTGTGCACGACATATCCGGCTGCTTCAATCGCCTTTTGCACGGAACGAATATTATAGGTGTTCACCCGCAGATAGATCATAGCCTTGGTGCGTCTGGTTTCAGCCTTACGTAAAAGCCTGGTGCACTGCACGCTTTTCTCCTCAATAATGCGAATAAGATTGCTTAAAATTTGAGGATCACCGTCATCGACTATGGAAATGAGGACTGAGCCGCGTTCTCCAACTCCAAACAGATTTCTGTACGCCTTTAATAAATCGCCAATGGTAAAGATGCCAATAAGCCGAGTTTCCTCATCCACAACTGGCAGGGCACCCACCTTATGAGACTGGAAAAGAAACAGGGCATCGTCTAAGGTCGCCATGGGAGAAAGCGTTAAACAGTCTGCAGTCATAATTTTACTGAGCCTGGTCTGCATAACGGCATTTTCCACATTCTGGCGCTCCTTGCTGCGGGCAACTGTAGAAGGCCTTGCCGAACGAAGATCCCTATCAGATATTATGCCTTGAAGAACTCCTTCATCATCCACAAGTGGCAAATGGCGAAACGGGGAGACTTCTAACATATCAATCGCCTCAGCCACCGTCTGCTCTGGATGCATAGCCGTTGGTATCGGAGTCATATGGTAATGTATGAACATGTTGCCTCCAAAAAATTGGGCAGCTGCTAATGCTTTTATTCTGTACTGCCTAATAGACCAGAGAGATAGGCCTTGGCGCTCACACCAAGGCTGGGTAGGTGATACCCTCCCTCCAATATGTGTAATACTCGGCCTGCACAATATTCCTGGCCAAGTTCGTGGATAAATACTCCCAACTCCCGGTACAGGCTTGTTGGAAAGGACAGACCAGACATGTCGTCATCCACATGGGCGTCAAAACCAGCCCCAATGATAATGGCCTCTGGCTTAATCTGCCCAATAAAATCATGTATTTTAGGTAAGAGACGAACGATGTGCTCTCTGCCTGCCCCAGGAGAAAGTGGTAGATTGAGAATAGTTCCTTTGCCCGGCCCTATTCCCCGCTCTTCAGCCCATCCTGTCCCGGGAAAACTGAAACTCGGGTGCTCATGGGTCGAGACATAGGCGCAGTCAGCATCTGATTCAAAGGCCGTTTGAATACCGTTACCGTGGTGGGCATCAAAGTCAAAAACCAAAATCTGCTTTCTGCCATAATGCCGCTGCCAATACCGGGCGGCGACTACGCAGTTATTGAAGAAACAAAAGCCAAGGGGCTGGTTTGGTTCGGCGTGGTGACCAGGAGGGCGCGTTAGGCAGAAAACTGCCTCTTTTCCGCCGCCTTCAAGACAGTCAATACCAACAAGTCCACTGCCAGCAGAAAGCGTTGCGATGGCATACGATTCGTAACAGACCTGGTTATCTGGGTGGTCAACATAGGTGCGGCCGGAGAGAACGGCCTCCTCAAAACGAAAGAGCCAAGACTCATCATGGAAGGTCAGCAACTCTTTCCGAGTTGCTGGCCTGGGAGCCTGCACAGTTATTTTGGGCGATAAGGGGCTTTTTGCCAGGGCATCCCTAATCACCCTTAGGCGTTCGGGAACTTCAGGATGTTCTCCTCCTCCCGTATCATGCAGTTCAAGAGCAGGATCAGTGATGATGGTCAGTGAAGAATCAGGCACTATTGCCTCAGGGGTTAAATCTCAGTTGATTAAGGAACCCGAATCAACAAGGATGCGCCCTTGCGCAGATTAGGGAAGCAATGCTCCCTGGGCCCAATTAAAAAGAGTCCCAGGGGCAATGCCAAAGTATAACACACCTGCCACAGCTATTCCCAGCACAACGAGCATGCCTTTTGAGGTCTCAATGGCCATTGGCCCGACTGGGGCTTCGTTCATATACATCAGTCTGATAATCCGCAAATAAAAATAAGCTGAAACAGCGCTGAAGATTGCCCCAGCTACCACAGCCCAGGTATAGCCAGCGGCCAAGGCAGTTTGGAAAAGATAGAATTTGCCAGTAAATCCACCGGTTGGCGGAATACCGGTTAAAGAGAACATAAAGATAAGCATACTGAGTGCCAAAAGAGGATGCCGCGCAGCCAGCCCTTTGCAGCTTTCAATAGACTCACGCCCAGGTTCAGCGCCAGAAAGGAGGATAAGAATGGCAAAGGCACCCATGTTCATAAAGAGATAAATAAACAGATAGCTCATAGCAGCAGCCATGCCATTGGCAGTTCCAGCGGCAATCCCCAAAAGTGCATAGCCAGCGTGAGCAATAGAGGAGTAGGCAAGCATCCGTTTTAAGCTGGTCTGGGCAAGTGCGGCAACATTACCAAGCGCCATGGAAAGAACGGCGAGGAAGGACAGCATAGTGCCCCAGTCAAAATGGAGGCTGGGAAAGGCAAAAAGCATAACACGACCAAAGACAGCAAATGCTGCTGCCTTAGGGCCAACGGACATGAAGGCGGTGACGACAGACGGAGCCCCCTCATAGACATCTGGGGTCCAGAGGTGAAAGGGTACCACCGCTGCTTTAAAACAAAAACCGGCTATCATCAGGCCAAGGGCAACTAGTAAGGCCGGACTCTGCGCCAGGTCGGCTTTTTGCAGATAGGCTCCGATGTGGATGAGGCTTGTAGTCCCGCTTAGTCCATAGAGGAGCGACATGCCAAAAAGAAGCAAAGATGAGGCAAAGACGCCCATGAGAAAATATTTTGCTGCTGCCTCACTGGTGCGTAGCTCTTTTTTATGCATGCCGATTAGTACATAAATAGGCAAGGCCATTAATTCCAGCCCCAGGTAAATGGTCATGAGGTCGACGGCGGCAGACATGACCATCATACCGACTGCTGAGAAGACAAGAAGACTATAAAATTCTCCCTGGCCCTCACCTGTCTGGGCAGTGAAAAATTCTCGCATAAGGACGGTAAGCAATACGCTACACAGGCAAAGGGTAATAAAAAAAGTGGCATAGCCATCGTGCAGAAGCATGTCCCCACCAAGACCCGGACGAGTTTGCCTGTCCATGAACAACACGACCAAAACACTTACGATGGTGAGCCAGGGGAGTAATTGTCGCTGCCTGGGGACAAAGAGGTCAAGGGCCACCAAAACAATACCGAAGAAAAGCAGCAGTAGTTCTGGTAACACCTGCAGAGCTATACTCCAATCAATGGCGGCTGGGTTCAATAATGACATTCTTTCAATCATGGTTATGTTGGCTGTATGGCCAGTCCTCAACGCGGCAGAAGCAACGCACCTTGCGTAATTCCCACGAGTTTTGTCCCATTGACCTGTGCAAGCAAATGAGAAACAGAGACCCGTATAAAATCTAACACTGAATCAGGATATAACCCGATCCAAAAGATCAGCAGCACCAGCGGCGCCAGTGTAATAATCTCACGCATATTAAGCCGCGCAAGGCCCTGCATCTGCTCTTTTACCGTGTTGAAAAAAATCCGTTGATAGAGCCAGAGCATATACCAGGCACCTAAAATAAGACCAGTGGCGGCGATGGCGGCGATGGCCGGGTTTGCCTGGAAAGCACCCAAAAGTATCAACCACTCACCAATAAAACCATTGGTGCCCGGCAAACCCACTGCAGCCAGAGTGAAAATCATAAAAAACCCAGCATAAAGGGGCATGGTTGAGGCCAACCCACCATATACCGCAATCTCGCGTGTATGTGTCCTTTCATAGATCATGCCAATGGCTAAAAACAGGGCACCGGTAACAACGCCGTGATTGATCATCTGCAAAATGCTGCCCTCAATGCCCTGCTGGTTCAGGGCAAAGATACCCAGTGTCACAAAGCCCATATGACTGACTGAGCTGTAGGCAATCAGGCGTTTTAAGTCTGTCTGGGCCAAGCACACTAAGGCTCCATAGACAATGGCAATAACAGATAATACCATCATCGGCAGAAACATAGCCTGTGTTGCTTCTGGGAGAAGAGGCAGGGAAAAACGCAGAAAGCCATAGGCCCCCATCTTTATTAGCACCCCTGCCAGGATGACGGAACCTGCAGTGGGTGCCTCGGTATGGGCATCAGGAAGCCATGTGTGGACAGGCCACATGGGCACCTTTACGGCAAAAGCAGCAAAAAAAAGAAAAAAGACCAGCAGCTGCAAGGAAAAGGAATAATGCTGCCCAGCCAGAGCAACTATATCAAAGGTCCGGCCGCCATGCAGGTACAAGAGAATGATGCCGACAAGCATCAGCAGACTGCCAACCAGGGTGTAAAGAAAAAATTTGATGGTGGCATAGAGCCGATTTTGCCCTCCCCAGATGCCAATCAGCAAAAACATAGGAATAAGCATTGCTTCCCAGAAGACATAAAAAAGGAAAAAGTCAAGGGCACAGAACACGCCCATCATGGCCCCTTCCAGGAAAAGCAGAGCAATATAAAATTCCTTAGCCTTCTCCTGCACACTCTCCCAGGAAACAAGGACGCACAAGACGGTAATAAAGGCGGTCAGGAGAACAAAAAGCACGCTGATGCCGTCCAGGCCTAAACTGTAGTTAATATTTAAGGCACTAATCCAGTGTTCCTGCTCTCTGAACTGCATAAGGAAAGTCGATTTATCAAAAAGAAAGATAATCGGCACAGCAAAAAACAGCTCAAAAAGGCTCACCAGCAAAGCCACCAGTCGCACTGTCGCGCGCTCACGCGGCATAAACAGCAACGAAAGAGCTCCAAGCACCGGTAAAAATATCAAACAACTGAGCAAAGGCATGAGAACCTATTCGACCTCAATATTTTCTTGTTTAATGATGAAGAAGTAAGACCACAAGCACGAGCAGGGCACCTAGCCCCATGCCAGCAAGATAGTTTGACACGTTGCCGCTTTGCAAAAATCGCAGCTTTTGCGCACTGGCCATGATCGCGCGCGGAAGTCCGTTGACGATACCTTCAATCACCTTTGTGTCCACTCCGCGGAGCAGTACTATCTGACCAAATGCAAGGGCTGGCCGCACAATGACAGTATTATAGAATTCATCTATATAATATTTATGCTGCAAAATTCGGTAGAAAGCGGCAAAGCGCTGTGCTAAGAGCTCCGGGATATCTGGCCGTTTTCTGTAGAAAAGATAGGCAAGCGCAATGCCTGCCGCCCCAACCAGCACAGAGGCAAACATCAGTCCCAATTCAGCGCCATGGGAAAGGTGGACATGGGGATGCCCCAAAACAGGTTTGAGGAATTCAGCCCAGTGATTGTCGCCATGCAAAACAGTGGGCACACCGACCCAACCGGCGCTAATTGCCCCAATCGCCAGGATAAGAAGGGGAATGGTGATGACCAGTGGTGATTCGTGCAGATGTTTTTTCTGCTCCTCTGTGCCACGGAATTTACCGTGGAAGACCAGAAAAAAAAGCCGGAAGGAATAAAAGGCTGTGAGAAAAGCAACAAACAAACCCACCCAGTAGGCAAAATGGGCAGCTGAACGCTCTGAGTTAAAGGCCATGAGCAGGATCTCGTCTTTACTAAAAAATCCAGCCAGTAAAGGAACCCCTGAAATGGAAAGAGAAGCAGCCAGAAAGGTCCAGTAGGTGATGGGCATATACTTTTTTAATCCGCCCATGAAGCGCAGATCTTGCTCGTGATGCATGCCCAAAATGACAGAACCGCAGCCGAGAAAGAGCAAGGCCTTGAAAAAAGCATGAGTGAAGAGATGAAAAATGCCAGCAGAGTATGCCCCAACACCGCAGGCAATGAACATGTAAGCCAGCTGACTGACAGTGGAATAGGCAACCACGCGTTTAATGTCGGTCTGTACCAGGGCAATAGTTGCGGCAAAAAGAGCGGTAATAGCCCCCAGCACCGTAATACAATCAAGGGCTACCGCTGATAAGCTAAAAAGAGGATTGCAGCGGGCCACGAGAAAAACACCCGCTGTTACCATGGTGGCTGCATGAATGAGCGCGCTCACCGGAGTAGGGCCCTCCATGGCATCGGGCAGCCAGACATGCAGGGGAATCTGGGCTGATTTACCAATAGCTCCACAGAAGAGCAAAAAGGCGATCAAGGTAACTATGGAGACGTCCACACCTAATAAATTTATTGAGCTTTGCAGACCAGGTAATTGGGGAATAAGCTTAAATACCTCAGCATAGTGCAAACTGCCGAACTGTGTAAAGATGAGAAGCAGGCCCAATATAAAACCAAAGTCACCGAAACGGTTCACTATAAAGGCCTTCTTTCCAGCATCACTTGCCGATTTTTTCTCATAATAAAACCCAATGAGCAGATAAGAAGAAAGCCCGACCGCTTCCCAGCCGAAAAAAAGTTGCAGGAAATTGTTACCCAAGACCAGCATGAGCATGGAGAAGGTAAACAAACTCAAGTAAGCGAAAAAACGATAATATCCGCTCTCGCCGCGCATGTAGCCAACGGAATAGATATGCACCAGAGAGCTCACGCTTGTTACTACCAAAAGCATTACCGCCGTAAGCTGATCAACTAAAAAGCCAACGGATACATGGAAATCACCGGAGCGTATCCAAGTGTACAGGTCTTGGTCAATAACAAGGCCTGACTGCACCCGGAAAAAGGCGGCCACGGCGCAACAGAAGGATAAGAGGACAGTGATTATGGGCAGCCAGTGCGCCTTTGTTCCCATCTGTTTGCCAAAGGACAAGGTGATGATAAAGGAGAACAAAGGCAGAAATGGAAGAGCTAGAAGCGAAACAGGCATGATCACCCTTTCAAATCAGTAAAAGATTCAATGCGCACGCTGCGGCGTTTTTGATAGAGCGTTATAGCAATTCCCAGGCCGACAGCGGCTTCAGCAGCTGCAACCGTGATAATGAAAAAGGTAAAGGCCTGCCCCCGTAAGGACTCGAGATAGTGGCTCATGGCTACCAGATTCAGGTTCACGGCATTGAGCATTAACTCAGCAGACAAAAGCATCATAATCACATTTCTGCGTGTCAGAAAACCGCAAACCCCAATGCAAAAAAGGACGCAGGCAAGGCCGACATACCACTGAATTGGTATCATTCGCACACCTCCTTAACCTGGCTGGACTGAGAAGGCTGTTCTCTTCCCTTTCCTGCATCAAGCTCCGTGTCATTGTTTTTACTGGCGAGCACCAGACCACCAATAAGAGCTACCAACAAGAGAACACCGGCTATTTCAAAGGGTAGGAGGTATGCGGTAAAGAGCTCCATACCCAGTGCCTTAGTTTGGCTAGTTTGCTGAATGGCCGCGCTCGGCCAGCCGCCCTTTTCGCCAAGGACAAATGAGGGCACAGCCCACAGAAGCAGGCCAGCCAACGTCACGGCAATGCCTCTTCCCAGCCAGACGCCTGGGACAAAGGCACTGACCCTGAGCTCTTCCTTAAGATTGACCAGGAAGAGGACGAAAAGATACAGGACTAAGATAGCCCCGGCATAGACTATAACCTGCACAGCGGCTAAGAACTCTGCCTGCAGCAACAGATACAGCCCGGCCATGTGAAAAAAAAGCACCAAGACGGCAAGCACACTGTGTACCGGGTTACGCAAACTGATGGCAAGAATGCCACAGAGCACAATAACAAGGGCGTTATACCAGAAGTACCAAGTAATAAACATAACCTGCTTTACCTGAATTTTTCATGTGAAGACTCGCGCCATTTCCTGCCCACCACCTGCTCTTCGCCACGCCATTCTGCGGAAACGGGCAGGCGTTTGCCAGCTGGAATCGGCCCTTCGGGCAGGCCACGGGGACGCCAAGTTGGATTTGTATAGGTTCTTGTTGTCTCTCCAGTACTCGCAAGGTACTTATCCCAGTTACTGAGGAGTTCCTGCATATTGTAGGCGAGTAATTTCCGCTCAAAAGCAGAATACTCAAAAACTTCCGTTAGAATGATGGCGTTAACCGGGCACACTTCGGCACAATAACCACAGTACACACAGCGCAGGGTCTCGACCTGATACTCATCTATAAAGCGGCGGTTGCCAAACTCAGATTTTTTACGAATGCGGATGCGGATGCAGCGTGACGGGCAAACCATGGCGCATTTCATGCAGCCTATACACCTGGTTGTACCACTTTGTTCATCTCGCACCAGGGCATGCTGTCCGCGAAACCCTCGCTGTACCTTGGGCTTTTCCTGAGGGTACTGCCGGGTGATCGGTTTGGAAAAAAGCCTGCGCAGCGTCAGCCACATGCCTTGTGCTATTTCCACAAGCAGGAGGTCTTGCAGCAGGTTGCGTTTCTTCTTGTATTGGACAATCATGCAAGGGCCTCTGTAATTCAGAAAATCGCCTTAAAGACTGCGGTAAGTACCACGTTGGCCAGGGCCAAGGGAATGAGCCACTTCCAACCCAAATCCATGAGTTGATCATAGCGATACCTGGGTAAGGTGGCCCGTATCCAGATAAAAACGAACATGAAGGCGTACACCTTTAATAAAAACCACAGCGCCGGAAAAACAGGGACATGAAAAGGGCCGCTCCAGCCGCCAAAAAAACAGATCGTTGCCAGGGAAGACATGACCAGCATGCCAATGTACTCGGCCATAAAGAAGATGGCATAGCGCATGCCGCTGTATTCCGTGGCATATCCAGAAACGAGTTCGGTTTCTGCCTCTGGTAAATCAAAGGGAACCCGATTAGTTTCAGCGAGCATGGACACAAAAAAGACGCCGAAACCAATTATCTGCGGGAAAATGAACATACCTCGGAAGGTATCATGCTGCGCCACGACTATGTCAGTTAGGTTAAGTGAGCCTGCCAAAAGCATCACGCCGACCAGGCTCAGCCCCATGGCTATCTCATAGCTGATAACCTGGGCCATGGAGCGTATCCCACCCAAAAAACTGTACTTGGAGTTGGAGGCCCAACCGGCCAGGATAATGCCATAGCTTGCCAAAGAACTCATGGCAAAGATGAAGAGCAGCCCCACATTAATGTCCGCCAACACCCAGCCGGGTGCAAAGGGCAAGACAGCTGCCGAGGCGAGCATGGCAGTTAAACTGACGATGGGTGCCAGACGAAAGCCCAGCTTATCGGCACTAGCCGGGATGATGTCTTCTTTAAAAAAACTTTTTACTCCATCGGCGATGGGTTGTAGCAGGCCATGCCAGCCAACGCGCATGGGCCCAAGGCGCACCTGCATGTGGCCGATGATCTTACGCTCAAAATAAGTGGCATAGGCTACGTGCAGCATGACCACGGCAAAAAGAATCAGTATGTAGAAGAGCAGCGTCAGGATATGCATGTTTTATTTCTGTCTCTTTCCGGTTTTTATCACGTTATTGCCTTCTATCTGTCCGATTCCCCGAGAACTACATCCAGGCTACCGATATTTGCTATAAGATCCGCAACAAGAGAACCTTCGCATAAAGCCGGCAATGAGCTGATATGGATAAAAGAAGGCGACCTGATATGCATGCGGTATGCCCTTGGTGAACCGTCTGAAATAAAATAAAAGCCGAGCTCGCCTTTAGGCACTTCAGTGGCAACATAGATGTCCCCGATGGGGAAGGTGCTTTTTTCTCTTTTTGATAAACTGATAAGACCAGTCCCGTAGGAGCTCGCCCTGGCGTTGCGGTTGGGAATGATTTTTTGCGACATGTGCAGGTCAGGGGCATCGGCACTGACAATGGGCCCTGGTGGCAACTGGTCAATGCACTGCTGGATAATGCGCACCGATTGGTGCATCTCTTCCATGCGGCAACGATAGCGGGCATAAATGTCGCCATCCTGGCCCAAAGGCACTTCAAAATCAACCGAGTCATAGGCGTCGTAGGGCTGATGCTTACGTATATCATAGTCCACACCTGAACCGCGCAAACAGGCCCCAGTCAGTCCCAGGGCTAGGGCCTCCTCCCCGGAAATAACTCCGACACCTACGGTGCGTTTTAGCCAGATACGATTGGTATCAATAAGCGTTTCATATTCGGCAATACGCGCAGGAAATTCATCGAGAAACCGCTGCAAACCCTCTATAAAAGTGGTGCTCACATCCTGGCGGACTCCACCGATGCGGCAATAGGAAAAAGTAAGTCTTGCGCCACAAAGCTCTTCAAAAAGATCAAGCAGAATTTCCCGCTCCCGGAAACAGTACAGAAAGACAGTCATGGCCCCGATATCAAGGGCATGAGTCGCAAGCCAGAGCAGATGAGAGGCTAGACGAGACATCTCAGAGGTGATGGTGCGAATATATCTAGCCCGTATCGGAGCCGGCATACCAAAAAGCCTTTCGACCGCCACACAAAAGCCAGCATTATTCGCCATGGCAGCAATGTAATCAAGGCGGTCCGTGAGGATGAGGGACTGGGCATAGGTACGATTTTCCGCCAATTTTTCAAAACCGCGGTGCAGATACCCTACCTTTGGATCACATTGAATAATGACTTCGCCGTCAAGTTCCAGATCCACCCGCAACACACCGTGTGTGGCCGGATGCTGCGGCCCCATACGCAGGGAGTAGCGTTCATCGTCGCCAGTGGCAACAGGGATTTCAAAGGTTTCGCTTCCTGACTCACTCATGGTTTATCGCTCTCGGAGCGTCTTTGGCGCATTTTCTTCCGGCACCAGCTCCTCAGGAGATGCTGGCACACTTTCTTTTATAGTCTGTACACTTTCTTTCTTCTTCGTTGGCTTTTGCCCGTAAAAACCGAGTTGGTTAAGCCTCTTTGTTTTCTCGACAAGCTCCACCATGCCCTGCCATTCCTTCTTACCCTTCAGCGGATAATCCTTTTGTAAAGGATGCCCTTCCCAGTCTTCTGGCAATAGGACTCGGTTCAGGTTCGGATGACCCTTAAAAAAAATACCAAACATATCGTAGGTCTCTCTTTCCAGCCAATTGGCACCTGGCCAGAGAGAGACAACCGAATCTATTTGCGGTTTATCCTTGGGCAGTGGAACGCGTATGCGGATTTCATGGCGCAAGGCAGTCGAGTAGAGCTGGTACACAACCTCAAAGCGACCGGCGAATGGCACTTGTCTACGGGCATTGTCCACGCCGCACAAAGCCCGCAAATGATTCATGCGCATTGCTTCACTATCCCGTAGCCAGGATAATACTTCAACAATCCTTTCCGGACGCACAACAACGCCAACCTGCCCCTGGTGGGATACAGAATCGAGCACTTCCTCAGAAAAGTGCATCTTTAAACTTTCAACTATCGCGAATTGCTCCATCGAAACTCTTCAGTTCGGATTTTTTCCTGCAACTTGAGAAAACCTTCCAATAGGGCCTCGGGCCGAGGTGGGCAGCCAGGCACGTACACATCAACTGGAATGATCGTATCAACCCCCTGAACCACGGCATAGGTATCAAATACCCCTCCGCTACAGGCACAACTGCCCATGGCCAAGACATAGCGAGGTTCTGGCATCTGGTCGTACACCCGGCGAAGAGCCGGTGCCATTTTTTTTGTTAAGGTGCCTGCTACCACCATACAATCGGCTTGCCGGGGACTTGCGCGAAAAAGGATACCAAAGCGATCAAGGTCATTGGTGGCGGCTCCGGCATCCATCATTTCAATGGCGCAACAAGCCAGACCAAAAGTAACGGGCCAGATAGACCCAGCCCTACCCCAGTTAACCAGTTTGTTCATTGGTCCAAGGATGGCATTCGCCCCTGGAAATAAACGCAACCCATCAGGGAGTTGCACCATTTTCTCGCCTCTCATTTTGTCCACTCCAAGGCACCTTTTTTCCAGGCGTAGACATAGCCGACCAACAAGAGGAAAATAAAGAACAGCATCTCCACCAGGGCAAAAAGGCCCAGATGATCAAAGGTAACGGCCCAGGGATACAAATAAATTGCCTCCACATCAAAGAGCACAAAGAGAATGGCAATCAGGTAAAACTTGACTGAAAATCGCATGCGAGGCGCTTCTGTGGGCTCGTTACCAGACTCATACGCGATGAGCTTTTCTTGATAAGGTCTGCTCAAGCGGAAAAAACGACCAATCACTAAGGTCAAAAGACCAAAGAACGAGCCAAAGAGCAGAAGCAATAGGATGCCAAGATATTCTCTGGGGAGATAATCCATCCCTATGCCTCAGCGTCTGTGTTTCATCAGTTGCTCGGCAAAGGCCTGGCGACGTGCCTGCGATGCCTTTGCCGGAGTGGTGAATCGTAAACAACCGGTGGTGCATTTCGTAACACAGGCAGGCTCAAGGCCTTCGTCTATCCTGTCTTTACACAAATCGCATTTTTCAACCTTACCATTATCCGGATTCCATTGAGGCACAGTCCATGGGCAAGCTGTAATGCAGGCCTTACAACCTACGCAGGCGCTCCCTTCAACCCAGACAATGCCATCCTCCTGTCTTTGCCGCATGGCGCCAGTGGGACAGGCATCAACACACCAGGGTTTCTTGCAATGGAAGCAGTTGAGATAGACAAAATTGACCCTGAAATTGGCACTTTCCTCATGCGCCACTTCAATCATGCGGCAGTTGTACACTCCGGGACCACTGTTGTTTTTATCCTTGCAATGCACTTCACAGGCTCGGCAACCAATACAGTCTTTTACATCCTGAACGATTAGATACTTACTCATCTTTTTTACTCCTGTTTGGACGCCGGTTTTACCACGACAAAACTCTCTGCCAGGTTCAAACCACCCCCGGCCTTATCCCAGTCGGTCAGCTTACCCTGCATGAATTGCTGGTCGGCAACACCTTTTCCTAATGCCCGTTTTTGCACGGGAATCTTGGTGCCAAAGCCATGCAGCATGAAGACAGATTCAGGATGAATCCAGCTTGTTACCCTGGCCGGTAAGACGCCTTTTGCCTCGTTCCTTGATACTTCTACCAGATCGCCATCGGAAACACCTATTTTCTTTGCTGCACTGGGATGAATCCAAAGATGATTCACATCTAACAGTTCAGAAAGAATCGGATTATTCTGGTGCTGTCCATGGGCTTGATACCCGCAGCGGCCAAAAAGAAGCCTGAAACTGCCCTCAGGCGGTTTTTCCGGGGATTCATAGGAGAGAAATGACACCACTCCCTGCGACTCCAGTTTTTTGTTCACCAGCTCTATTTTCCCAGACTCCGTACCAAATTTCAGCTCTTTTCTGTCGTACCAGATGGGAGAGCTGGAAAGTTTAACAAAGCCCTTGGCATCAAAGTCTGCTGGGGTAAAGCCCGTGCCCTGCAGCTGGTAATTCCACACATCTTCAATGCTTTCAAAGGGGAAAAACTCTCCTTTTCCCATACGTTTTGCCAGTTCCACATAAATCTCCCAGCCTGCCTTGGTATTATTTAAGGGAGCTACACACTGCTGGCGGCGACCAAAACCTGGTTTCAAACCCTTTTCCATACGAATGATATCGGCCCGTTCCAGATAGGTACTTTCCGGTAAAATAACATCAGCATACCATGCTATCTCACTAAAATTCACATCAACGGAGACAATCAAATCCAGCTTGTCAAAGATGCGTCGTTGCTCATCTGGATCAGGCAGGGCGATAAGAGGATTGTGGCGGTGTACAAAATACGCCTTCACCGGATAAGGATTTTCCTTATCAATGGCTTCGTAGGCAATCTGCAGCATGCCGCCACTTTTATCAAAGTAGGGGTATCTGCTGCCACAGCCATCGGCCCGCTCTTCACTCACAGCCGGGATAGCGCCGGCTATGCTTTTAAGTCCTGATTTCCCCGCATCTTTGGCCCCTTTCACATAAAAAAGCCCGCCTGGTTGTTCTATGCTCCCCATGAGGGCATTCATGATATGCATCATCCGCGAGGCATAAAAAGAGTCTTTATAGCGGGTATACATCCAACCCGGATGGAAAATCACCTTGGGGCGATCCTCATTGAGCTGGCGACAAAAACTCTCTATTTCACTTGCCTTGATACCCGTTTCTTTTTCCGCCCATTCGGGAGTATACGACTCAAGAAACTGTACGAATTCATCAAGGCCAACAATATATTGTGCGGCAAATTCCTTGTCGTACAAGCCACTTTTCAACACGTAGTGGGCTATACCGAGGAGAAGAGCATAATCCGTTCCGGCCTTAATCTGCCAGTATCGGGTCGCCTTGCCGCCAGTAACCGAAAAACGGGGGTCAATATAGGTTAGATGCGCGCCATTTTTCAGCCCCTTTAAGACGCTCTTCACCTCTTTCACCCGCAAAGACTCGGTAATATTGCGCCCAAATAGAATAATATGGCGCGCTTTCTCATAGTCATAGGCAAAGTCCTTACGACCCATACCGTAGACCGAGCGTGAGGCATGGTGTGTATTGCGGCCACAGGTGCAGTCATGGTTCATATAATTCGGAGAACCAAGCGCCTTCATAAAGGCCTGGCGCATATCGGCAAAAGGTCCGCCGCGATCCGACATGATGATGGAACGGCCGCCATGGACATCTATAATGCCCTGCAACTTGTTACTGATATAGGAAAACGCCTCTTCCCAGGATACCTCGCGCCACTGTCCCTCACCGCGCTTACCCATCCGCAAAAGAGGGGCCGTGGGACGTTGTTTGTCGTCACGCTGAGCAAGGGTAGCTCCGCCTTTGGCGCAGAGGCTCTTGCCCATGGCAGCGTCATTGGCATTGCCTTCCACCCAAACGGGAATGCCATCTTCGACCTGGACACTGATGGGGCAGCGGACAGCACACATACCGCAAATCGTATGTTTAATCTCTTTCATAATATCCGTATAACTCTTTTCAGATTTCGCCTTGCACATGAGTTGAACTCATGCAGACCTTAGGGCAATAAAGCACATTAACAAATTTCTTCAAGCAGAAAGTATAGACTAAAAAAACTCACGGGCCCATGGATATGGAGCAAGGTCTGCTTTTAATCTTTTGCCTGCCAAAGCAAAGGGAAATATATCTTTACCCATGGCAGGCTTGTTTATATACTTTCTCTCTACTGTAAAAACGACAAAAGACAAAAAAGAAAATGATGAATTCGGATTTTAAACCACGAAACATATCTCATTGCCGGCAAAAAAGAAGAGCAAATCTCGCAATTTCTGTGGGTATTCTCTTTTTTTTTAGCCTTTTTTGTCTGCTCACTGCGTGCAGCGACAAAAAAGAAACTGAGCGCCTCTTGCAAAAAGAACCTGCACTGGTGGTGCCAGCCGAGCCCTTATTGCCCAAGAAATACACCTTCCTTGTCATTGAACCCATTGCTATACCTGCAGAGTTGGCCAATGACTACCCTAAAGCGGCCAGCGACTGCCAGCTGCAACTCATGCGTACAGTCAAGGCGAAAAAAGCCTTTCAGTCTGTTTCAAACTCCAGCTCAGCCAGGAGTAACGGCAATGAACTCATAGTTCGCAGCACAATCACAGATATGCGTCTTGTCTCACAGTATGGGCATGCCAAGGGTGGTGCCTTCGTGGGCAGTTCCTACATGAATATTGACATATTGCTACTTGATGGCGCAACGAAAACTGCTATCCGGGAAAAACAACTCACAGTCACTCACGCACCTGCCACAAAAAGAGCTGCAACAAAAGTTGCGGATAGCAATCTGCCAAATGACCTGGGAAGCAGCATCGAAGAGTACCTCCTCTCAATTATGCCCAAAGACTGAAATACCTAGATCCCCAGGTATTTTATTGAACGTAGTCCTACAGCAGTCCAGCTGGAGGCAAAATTAGACTAAAGTTACTCTAGGGGCAGTGGCTCCCCTTCGTGATTAAACGATTCGCTGTCATCCAACGACTCCAGATGGGTTGTGACCATGGCAGTGCCAAGTGCTTCCCGTACCTCTTTTTCAAACTCCTCTGCCAGACAATGTGCCCTATGGACAGACCACTCGCCGGGAACCAACATATGCACGGAGATAAAGCGTTTCGAGGCGGCACGTCTGGCCCTGAGAAAGTGGAAGGATATCCCTTCCTGCCGGTACTTTGCCATGACGCCATCGATAGCCCGCATTTCTTCTTTTGGCAGACTGGCATCCATTAAACCGTCAACGGAACGGCGTACTAAGCTGCCACCGGTCCAGAAGATGTTTAGGGCCACGGCTGCAGCCACAAATGCATCGATAAAAAGCCAACCGCTCACCCAGACAAAGGCTATCCCAACCATCACCCCAATCGAAGTCCACACATCGGTCATCAGATGTTTGCCATCGGCCTCAAGGGTGATTGAATCATATTTTTTCCCCGCCTGGATGAGTACCCGTGCTGTGAACAGGTTTGCTACCGAGGCTCCCAGAGAAATAAGCAGGCCTAACCCTACCTGGGTTAGGGGTTCAGGGTGAAAAAATCGACCGGCAGCAGTGTAGACAATGCCGCAGGCGGCGAGGATGATGAGTAGCCCTTCAAAACCGCTGGCAAAATATTCAGCCTTACTGTGACCAAATGGATGCTTCTCGTCGGCAGGCCGGGCAGCAACAATCAACATGGCAAGGGCCAGAATGGCACCTGCCAGATTGACCAGTGATTCCACCGCATCGGACAACAGTCCAACTGAGCCTGTCAGATAAAAGGCACCTGTTTTTAACGCAATGGTGCACAGGGCCGTGGCAATGGATAGCCAGGCATAGCGGGTTAAGAGAAAACGCGCGTTCACCATGAAAAGCCCTATTGCTCTTGCAAAGAAAACGGGAGCCCATCAATCATAGACGAGTCCTCCGCCAAAAAAACCCAATCCAATTGCGCACAAGAGGGCACATCCATAGAGAAAACACATTGTTTTAGCGCTTGCCGGCTTACGCGATTGCCAGGCGGCCACTGTCAGAACAATAAAAAGGAGCGGGGCGAGCACAAGTTTAATCTGAATCGCCCGTTCCATGCTGCCACCATAGCGGTGCACCCAATCAAAATACCCGGCAACTCCTGTAGGCAAAGCAAAGACAAGGGCCAAAAGACTGCAATGGCGGGCCGTGGTGAGTAAAACTGGTTTTGCGAAGAAAAGCGCCATCAGGGCAAAGAGAAAACTTGCGCTAACGAGCCCCATGGGCAGATGCGTGAGGGGAGGATGCAGCGGATGCGAAAAGCCGATCTTTTGTAAAAATGCATAAAACGCCTCTATCATGGGCTGGGTCTCCTTCATCTAACCAAGTTGAGCAGGCATCACCTGCAGGGCGCATCAATAGGCCCTTATGATGTTTCTTTCCAGTTCATATTACCATGCTCAGTAAAAACAAACATGGGCCCCCAGGCAACTTCCCAATAATATCCATCGAGATCGGCAAAGTAGCCGCTAAAACCGCCCCAAAAGGTTGCAACAGGCTCTTTAGCAACTTTTGCCCCGGCTGCCTGTGCACGCTGCATTATGGCCAGGACTTCCTCTTTACTGCGGGCATTATAGGCAAGGGTAATACCAGAAAACCCATCATGGCCTGGACTGATATGGGGGGAAATATCTTCTGCCAGCTTTTTCAGGGGATAAAGGGCAAGCCAGGTCCCTGGCAGTTTGATAAAGGTGATGGCGCTTGACGAGGTATTCGGTGCAGTTTCTAAGACCTGTCCATAAAATGCAGTTGCCTTGGCAAGATCGCTCACACCAAGCGAAATCATGGTCACTTTCGGTATCCTCACCTTTTCCCTCATCTTCTCAGGTCCATGCATGCTGCAAGTGCTGTTGTTAATTAAGATATTCGAGCGGCTCCTAATCGGCAAGCACTTTGCCTCAGCTTCAGTTGCTCCCATAGTGCAATACTGCAAGAACACAGGCATAACCAATTTCTTCCCCTGGCTATTCTCTTCGGGCAGACTTTTTTTTTTCTTTATGGTATACAGCCTACCATGCCAATAAGACTTGCAGAAGAAGGACTTTCCTTCTTTTGCCCAGAAAGGCTCAGCGCCTGAGAAGCAAGGGAATAGGCACAGATACGCTTGAAGATGAAAAGCAATATTTTACTCACAGGGTTTATGGGGGCGGGAAAAAGCAGCACAGCCCGCGTGCTCGCCCATGAAACCGGGCTCTTTGCCATTGATACAGATGACCTAATTGAGTCATACATAAACTGCTCCATTTCTTCCCTCTTTGCTACCCAAGGGGAAGCTGCCTTTCGTCAGCTAGAGCAGCACGTGGCCAACTGGATTGAAGCGAGCGTGCAACACACCATCATCTCGACAGGCGGTGGTTTTTTTATGGTGAATAACCTGTTGCGCCTTGGTTTGGTCATCTTCCTGCATTGCGATTTCGATGTTATCCACCAACGCCTGCTCAGCCACCCAGCTCCGCACCAACAATTTGCCAAAAGACCGCTTTTTCAAGATATTGACGAGGCGAGAAAACGCTTTGACACCCGTCTTCCTCGCTACAGAGAGCATGCCCACCACGAAATCAACACCTCTGGCAAAAAGGCCAAAGAGGTGCTTCATGAGATCAAAGTATTGGCTGAAAAAAATGGCGTCTTTGCCTCCATCTGAGTCAATATTCTGACCAAAATAACTACACGACAACCAGGATGATCCATGCAATCAGAAAAAGCGCTCAGCTTTCTTGAAGCAACCATTCGCAAAATATATCCACAAGACAACGAATACCGGGAACTGGCCAAAAAACATCTGGAACAGCTCACCATGCCATACTGGGCCCTGGGCGATCTGATGGATCTGGCGGTGGATCTGGCTGGGATTACTCGTTCTCTCAAGCCGCCTGTTGCTAGAAAAAAAATTGTGGTCATGGCCGGAGACCACGGGGTGACGGCAGAAAAAGTTACCCTTTACCCACAGGAAGTAACCACCCAAATGGTATATAATATTGCCCATGGCGGGGCTGGTATAAATGCCCTTGCCCGTCAGGCCGGAGCAGAGATCTGCGTGGTGGATGCCGGGGCCATTGATCCCTTTACCGATCTTGTGGCCAAGGGTGCCATCCTTTCCAAAAAAATTGGCAAAGGAACCGCCAATATGCGACGTGGGCCAGCCATGAGCCGAACCCATGCTGTCATGGCCGTGGAGGCTGGAGTAGAGGTAGCCAATACACTTGCCCCTGAAGTTGACATCTTTGGCACCGGTGAAATGGGAATAGGCAACACAACACCCAGCACGGCCATAGCGGCAGTGCTTACCGGAAAACCCGTGGCAGAACTCACAGGGCCTGGTACCGGCATTGATGATGAGCAAAGGCAGCACAAGATCTCTGTCATTGAAGAGTCTATTGCCTTAAACAAGCCCGATCCGAAAGATCCAATCGATATACTGGCCAAGATTGGCGGTTTTGAAATAGGGACCATTGCTGGCCTCATTCTTGGGTCCGCAGCTCAGAAAAAACCGATCTTAGTGGACGGCTTTATCTCAACTGCGGGTGCGCTCATTGCCTGTGAGCTGGAGCCATTTGCCAGAGACTATATCATCTGCGCCCATGCCAGCGCTGAACCTGGCCACCGCTGGATGCTTGAGCGCCTGCGTCGCAAACCACTCTTGCAACTTGGCTTACGCCTTGGAGAAGGAACGGGCGCTGCCCTGGCCATGAATCTACTTGAGGCAGCAGTGGCCATTCTCACGGAAGTTGCCACCTTTGCCGAGGCAGGCGTGAGTGGATCTGAGGCATAAATTCAAGTTTAAACAATCACACAAATACATTATTTCGAATTTATTCATTATTGGAGTTTTTTCATGCAAGCACCTATGCATGTGCATTCAGCCGTTTTGGCATTCTTTATCTTTTTAACCTGCTCTCTTCTAAGCACCCTTGTTTCAGCGCAAACAACTGATTTTGAAACTAAGTCCCCGGTCGTCGTGTACCAAATTCCACCCCAACTCACACCGGACGAACAAAAATGGTACAAGGTTTTTCAAGAGGGCAATGTTCTTTCTGAAGGGTGGGTCACCATCTCAACCAACATTTTAAAGAAGGTTACCCCAAGCCAGCAGCAGGAGCAGCAGGAGGCCCTTTATGAACTTGGCGACAAGATTGGCAGGGAATGGGCAAAAAATAACGAAGTCCGCAAAATAAACACGAATATGCTGAAAAAATGGGGAAAAATCTTAGAAGATGCCGCAACAAACCAGCCGGAAAAGCTCGCCATTGCCATTGCTGATGTGAACAGTCAGGTGGATGCCGCCCTACACTAACTATTCTTTTTTTATTCTTTCTTACCGGTAAATCCATTTTCAGCCAGCACCTGTTCCACGCGGCAGGCAAGACGCCCTTTATGCAAGTGCACGTCTATCTGCTCGCCCACACGTACAAGAGATGCTAGATGGATGATCTTGCCCGGCCTGCCCGGCTCGTCTTGGTGCCGTGCAATGGCATACCCTCGGGCAAGTGTTGCCAAGGGACTGACTGCTTCCAAGATGGTAATTGCCCGCTGAAAACGACTTTCTGCCTGCAAAAGATGCCCCTTTTTGGCTTGGATGAGCCTTGCCTTCAATTCTGCCACCTGGTGCTGCCTTTCATCAACCAGCTGTTTGGGATTATGGCGTTCCAGGCTCTGCCCCGCTGCTTCCACACGTCTTTTTATGACGGATATCCTTTTTGTCATGGCCAGCTCCATGCTCAGTCGCAGCTGATCAACCCGCAACATGAGGGCATCAAGCGGATGCGGTATCCTTTGCAGGTGTTGCCGGGAAAGGCGAAGACGTTGCTCGGCCGCATTTAGTATATGCCTGATGGCCCGCTCTATTCTGCTTTGTTGCTGACCCAGGTTGTACTCTAAGGCGTTTTTGTCCGGCACCAGCAGCTCCGCCGCCGCACTGGGCGTGGGGGCGCGCAAATCTGCAGCAAAATCGGCAATAGTAAAATCAATTTCATGTCCCACCGCGCTCACCACGGGCAACTCGCCTTCACGTATTGTCCTTGCCAGGAGTTCATCGTTAAAGGTCCAGAGGTCTTCCATGGAACCACCCCCGCGGCAGAGCACAATCACCTCGGTTTTGAGCCTGCTCCGAACCGTGCGCAGGGCCTTCACTATGGCTGCCGCAGCTTTTTCGCCCTGCACGGGTACAGGATAAACGGCAAGCTGAATGCCCGGAAAGCGCCGGGTCGCCACGCGGATAAAATCCTGCACTGCTGCCCCTTCAGGCGAGGTAATAAGGGTGATATGCCGTGGCATAGGCGGCATGGCCTTTTTTTGTTCCTGATCAAAAAGGCCTTCAGCTGCCAGTTTCTTCTTTAACTCTTCAAAGGAAAGCCGCAGAGCGCCTTCCCCATGGAAAGAGATAGTATCGGCAAGAAGCTGGTACTCGCCCCGGGCTTCAAAGACAGAAAGCCGCCCCCGACACACCACCTCCATGCCATTTTTGGGCTCTTCCGCCAGGTATCGTCGCTGCATCTTAAAAAGGACCACCCGCAACTGAGCCTGACTGTCTTTTAAGGTGAAGTAATAGTGGCCCGAAGAGGGCCTGTGCAGATTCGAGATCTCCCCAGCCACATTGACAAAAGGATAGCGGCTTTCCAGCAGGTTACGAATGTTCGCTGTTAACTCCGAGACCTGTACTATCTGACGACTGTCCATTCTAATCCCCGCATCTCTCTTGCCTCTGCTTGTTTTTTCAAAAACCATCTTAAAAAATAGCCGTCAGGCTTTCATCTGCACAGAATATCTGCTGCAATGACTCACCACACCAAAAGACATGAATATCCAATAATGAATCCCAAATCGACAAAGAATATGGCACCCAAGGTGTCTTCCAGGTAATATGAGCAAGGCTTGGTGAACAGCTGCAGGCCGATTGCTTACAAGAGCTTCCAACTCTTACAGGATACCGTTACATCCATCTCGCTTTCTTTGCTTTAGCCGCCGGTGCACTTTCGATGGGAATCCACCTTAACTTAACCGAAAAATCGAGACGATAACATGATTAAGTACCGTTATCTAGAGATAGAAGAAATAAACGTTTTTTATCGTGAGGCTGGTGATCTCGACAAACCAGTAATTATTCTGCTTCATGGTTTTCCATCAGCAAGCCACATGTTCCGTGAACTGATACCTATTCTGGCAAAAAAGTATCGTGTCATTGCTCCTGATTACCCGGGCTTCGGGAATACAGCATCTCCCGACAGAGCTGATTTCATCTATACATTTGAACACCTAGCTGAAATTATTGAATCTTTCATCAAAAAATTAGAGATTCCTCGATATGCACTCTATGTCTTTGATTATGGTGCCCCTATTGGTTTTCGTTTAGCCATGCGCCATCCCGAGCGTATTTCAGCGTTAATTAGCCAAAATGGAAATATATATCGAGAGGGATTGGGTGAAAAATGGGCTGCCCGTGAAGAATACTGGCGTAACCCAACAAAAGAAAAAAGAGAAAAGTATCGAAATGCGTTTGCACCGGATACGATCAGACATCAATATCTAGATGGCACACAGCAGGATAAAGTTTCTCCAGATGGCTATACTCTTGATATTTTCTACATGTCAAGAGAGGGAAATGAGGAAAAACAGTCAGACTTGATCTTCGATTATCAAAGCAATGTAAAGTTATATCCGCAATTTCAGCAGTATCTCAGAGAACATCAGCCTCCATTGCTGGCAGTTTGGGGTAAAAATGATGTTTCGTTTATTCCTGCTGGTGCTCTAGCTTTCAAGAAAGATCTGCCTGATGCAGAGATTCATTTACTCGATTCTGGTCATTTTGCGCTGGAAACGCATGCAAATGAAATAGGCGAATTGATGCTACTTTTCCTGCAAGATAAGGCTTCTTAACTTTTAAAAAATCCATAGCTTCTCTTGCCGTATTTTTTCTTGCTGGCTGATTTTTTCCTTTAGCCGCTGCACTCAACAGTAAAGCTGTCATATTGGTTATCGGTAAAACCTCAATCGGTCTGAGTGAAGGCCTTGGCTCACAATCGATGGCCAGCACAAACAGCCTGCACAGCAACGCTGACTGGGGATGAAAAGAAAAAAAGGCGTGATTTGCCTTAGTTGAGTTAGTCCTTGCAACATCGATTTTTTACCAGTACAGTATGGAAAAAAGTTACAGCAATTTATTATAGCCAAACCTGTCAGCTAATAAGGAGCCTGCGCCCATGTATTTTCCTGCATCCGGTGTTACCGTTGCTCCGTGGGTACCTGTTCTTGTTGCCTTTGTTATCTCTTTTTTTGCCTCCATGGGAGGTATTTCTGGTGCCTTTCTTATTCTTCCCTTTCAGATGTCGGTGCTTGGCTATACCCATCCATCAGTCAGTGCCACCAATCAGCTTTTTAACATTGTGGCCATTCCCTCTGGCGTGTACCGCTACTGGCGGGAAAAGCGCATGCTCTGGCCCCTGGCCTGGATTATTATTGCCGGCACCCTGCCCGGTGTCTTGCTTGGGGCCTTTATCCGCATCCATTCTTTCAGCGATCCGCGCCGCTTTAAACTTTTTGCGGCCGCTGTACTTTTCTACCTGGGCACAAAGATGCTCCTTGATCTGTTACGGCAACGAAAAGACCCAACTCAACAGGCTGCCGCAGACAAAAAAAAGAGCCTAATGGCGGGCGGTTTTTACGAGATGGGTGTTCGAGTGGAAGAGTTTCGCCTGAACCAGTTTACCTACACCTTTGCAGGTGAAAAGTACCGTGTTCCAGTTGCCAGCGTCTTTCTACTCTGTCTTATTGTTGGCATGGTTGGTGGGATTTACGGCATTGGTGGAGGCGCTATAATTGCCCCCTTTCTCATCACCTTCTTAAGGCTTCCGGCCCATACCATTGGCGGCGCAACCCTAATGGGAACCTGCGTTACCTCTATTGCCGGAGTGCTCTTCTACTCAGCCATTGCCCCCTTATATCCCAACCTCTCGGTGGCACCAGACTGGCCCCTTGGCCTCCTCTTTGGCTTTGGCGGCATGCTTGGCATGTATTGCGGGGCCCGTTGTCAAAAATTTGTTCCGGCTTCCCTTATCAAATACATGTTAACGGGCATTATCTTTTTCACCGCCATTAAATGGCTCTTAGATTTTTTACCGTAAGCAAGACTATTTGCGGGCCTAATTACCGGCCTGCATTTTTGCCGGCGGCTCGTCCTGACAAAGGGGTTCACCTCCTACTGTGTGCATGCACAGAGTCTGCCCATCCGTCGTCAGGCGGAGAGCGCCCTTTTCTGCGGTTACATAAAGATGCCTGCCCTGCCTGGCCCAGTTTTCCCGGTGTCGCGGCGCGGGAAAATGCTCTCCTTCTGAGCCTCCAGCTGAAACCACCACTACACTAGGATCTACTTTTTGCACGAACTCAAGGCTACTTGAGCTAAGGCTGCCATGGTGTGCTGCCAGCAGACAGTCAGCCTTAAGCGATACGCTCCCTCTTTCCCAGGCTTGCAACAAAAGCTTTTCCCGTGCCCCTTCAATATCGCCCGGCAATAAAAAGGCCCGCTTTCCAAACTGCAAATACACCGCCAGGCTGCGGTCATTGTCTGCCCAAGACTTTTCTGCCAGTTCCTTGTCTGTCATCCCCAGGCTGGAAAACCGCAGGTTTTCTTTTTGCAACAGCGTTTTATTACCTTGAACACGGACAATAGGAATGCCCTTTTGGGCGATTTGGCGCAGCAGAACTTTGTAGCCATCCTCTTTACCCGGATCGGTATTCACCACCACAAGTTTTGGTGAAAAATGCTCAACCAAAAAGGGCATGCCATTGTAATGGTCACTATCGGGATGGCTGATCACAACCGTATCTAAACGCCAGATTCGCTGATGCCAAAGAAAGGGGGCAATAATCCTAGAACCCACATCACTGCCCCTGCTGGCAAATCCCCCAGCGTCCACCAGGATGTTGCCACCTGTCGGCAGCTGCACAAAGCTAGCTGCTCCGTGGCCCACATCAAGAACAGTAAGTGAAAGCTCCTGTGACAAACCCAGATCCTGCAGCGGTAGAAAAAAAGAAAAGAGACAGGCAAGGCCAGCACAGACTGCCATGAGCATCCTGCCCCGGCTCTTTTTCCCATACCACAAGACCCACAGACAGAGATAAAACAATCCAATTTCATACCACCTGGGCGTAATCGTAAAAACAGAGGCATGGGGGAGATAGGCTGCAAGCTCAACAAGCCAGATGGAGCCGCTTAAAGCAAATCCACCCAGGACAAAAAAGGCATGCGCAAGCCCAGGCATAATCCCAAAGAATACAAGCCCCAAAAGTCCACAGGGCAGCGCCCAAAGACAAAATAGCGGCTCCACCAGCACATTCATCAGCGGCCCGATCAAAGAGATGCGATTAAAATTTAAAAGCATCCAAGGCAGGGTGCCAATTGTTGCCGCAAGAGAGACCAGAAAGAGGAGAACTGCCCCCTTGCAGAGCCTTTGAAATTTTCCCTCCTGACGGCTTACCATAAGCCAGGCAGGGCGCTTCTCCAGAAAAATAACTATGGCCAGCACCGCGCTGAAGCTGAGCTGGAAAGAGGCCGTAAAAAGGAGCAGTGGATTAAAGGCAAGCATCAACAGTGTTGCTCCTGCAACAAGCGGCACGAATTGGCGCTTTTTCTGCAAACAGAGGGAAAAGAGCACCAGCAAGGAAAAGAGCAAAGCGCGCAGTGCCGGAGTATTCATGCCAGCGATGAAAGCGTACATCAACAAAAATGGAGCAGTGGCAAGAAGTGCCAGGGTTTGAGCGTGCACATGCAGCATCACCCAGGAAAAACGGGTGAGCAGCCAATACATGAGGGTATAGCAGAAAAATCCAGCGAGGCTCAAATGCAGCCCGGAGATAGCCAGCAGATGCATGCAGCCGCTCACTTTGAACTGCTCCAAAAGCTGCGGTGCGACACCAGCCCGTGAGCCAATGAGCAAGGCCTGATATAGCCCGGACAGTTCCTTAGTTAAGTGCTTATCCAGGTACTGAGCTAGGCTTTGCCGCACATGCTCTGGCATAAAGCGAATCCGGGTTATAACAGATTGCTTTTCATTAACAACCCGCACAAGGGCCCGGCCGGACTGCACCCAGGCCCTGCACCATATACCCTTAGCGGCATACATGATTTCCCAGTTCACCGCGCCAGGATTTTGCCGGTTGCGGATCTGCTCAATATCTGCCAGGGCTAAAATAAGCGCTCCAGGCCTAACCTCAGGGTCCACTTCCCCCTGGACAAGAACAGCAACCTTACCCGATGCCGGCGTAAACTCGCTGCCTTTGCCCTGGTCTACGTGGTGCAGCACGCCATCTACCGACAGGGTAAAGTGCGAGATTTCTCCATCAAATTCAATAAAATCAACGACACGACCACTTAAAGTGACCCGTTCTTTTCCTGTAATCAGCTGGTTAATAGCAAGGGGATTATCTGGTGATTTCAGAGCCTGTTTGCAGTGCAGAAAGCCCACTAATACAAAAAATGGCAGACAGAGAAGAACTGCCCATTTCCCAGGCAAACACCAGAGGAGAGCAGAGAAAAAAGCAATAATAATGAGAAAGAAAAAAGAAAAATGTTCGGGAAACTGAGGAAGGTACCAGGCCAGGAGACAGCCAACTATAAAGCACAGACAGAGGCAAATGAGCAGATGACAACGGCAAAGGGTAAAGATTTTCTCCATTATTCATCCTTTCTTTGCGCCCCAATCAGTGCATCAATGTAGTCAAGATGCCGCTCTACCACGCCTCCTGCCCTGGCTACACAGGAACGCCCTGCCTGGCCCATGGCCTTCAGTTTATCCACATGCCTCAAGAGATCCTGAAAAACGACAAAAATATTCTCTTCATCGATCTGTCTAGCTGCACCGGCCTCTATAAATTCTTCCGCGATCTCCGAGAAATCCTCCATGTGGGGCCCGAAACAGACCGCTACGCCCACTCTCGCCGCTTCAATCGGATTATGCCCACCCCTGGCAACAAGTGTTCCACCGATAAAGGCCAGATCAGCCATGGCATAACAACTTGCCAGCTCTCCCAAGGTGTCGAGCAATAAAACCGCCCCGTCATCAGTTGCTCTTGCAGAGGCATGACGGGGAACTTGCTTTACTGCTTTCTTCTCCGTGCTGCGCAGGCGCCAAGATAGACCATTTTTACCGGCCAGGGAGGCCAGTTCACTGGCTCGCTCAATATTTCTCGGAGCCATAAGAAGCTGCAAATCTGGAATTGTTTTGCGCAGGGCTGCAAAAACAGCCAGGAGTATCTCTTCTTCTCCGGCATGGGTGGAGCCACAGATAAGCAGCAGTTTGTTGTCTTGGAAACCATACTCTTTTCGGGCTGCTGGGCCCTTATTAAGGAAATCCGCACTATCACCAGTCATGGCAACATCAAATTTCAGGTTACCAAGCGTCAGGATTTTCTTTTTCTCAAGACCAAGTGCAGCCATCTTGCGGGCATCGGCCTTCGTCTGCATGGAGAGCCTGGAAAAAGTGTTAAACATGGGCAGAAAAAAGAACGAAAAACGCTGATACTTGGCAAAAGAACGCGCAGAGATTCTACCGTTCACGAGCATCAGCGGCACCTTGGCCCGGGCGAGGACATGCAGCCAGTTGGGCCAGAAATCCGTCTCAACAAGCAGGAAAAGGCTTGGCTTGATCTGCCGACAAAAAAGGCGAATAACCGGGTCGAGATCAAGGGGCGCGGCGATAATTGCCTCGCAGGAGGAAGCCAAGAGAAGTTTAGCCACCCTTTGCCCAGAACGGGTGGAAACCGAGCAGACGATGCTCGCCTTGGGAAAACGGGCCCGCATACCCCTTACCAGGGGGAGGGCTGAAGTCACCTCTCCCACAGAAAGGGCATGCAGCCAAATAGTAGTTCCTTTTTTCAAGACAAGCCCCGGCAACTGCTGCTGCAGGTTCAGTCCAAGGCGAGCAAAAAGGCGGCTACGATATTTTTCACGGAAAAACGAAAAGAGAAAAAACAGAACAAGCAGTGGCAAGAGCAAGATGGTGAGCAGGTTGTACAGATAAATCATCATAAGGAGGGGCATGTTGGGAGGAAATTTGCGCCTGGCTTTCTTTTTGGCCACGGCCTTATTTTTGCCTGCTAAAAATAAAATATAAAGTCAGTTTATATGTTTTGGCAAAATATGCCTTCATTTTCTTGGTTTGTTTGCACAGGAACAGTATAGTAGCTAGTTCTCATAAAATGCCGAGTCATGTTTTGGCACAACTGGCTTGGGAACAGCAGTTAATAAAGATCCACACTCGACCCGCGCAGGATGAAGCATGCCTATTCACAACGATTTTCGCAGCCGTCTCTACCCCAATATTGTGGCCATTGCCGACCATTTCGGCACCCCTTTCCATATCTATGATGAAAAAGGCATTCTCGAGACCGGAGCCCAATTAAGAAGGGTCTTTGCAGGTATAGACGCTTTTCAGCAATATTTTGCCGTCAAGGCCCTGCCCAATCCGGCCATACTCTCGCTGATGCGAGACATGGGCTTTGGTTTTGACTGCAGCTCTGCAGCAGAATTGATTCTGGCCAGGGAAGTTGGTGCCAGGGGCGAGGAGATTATGTTCACCTCCAACAACACCAGTGAGGCGGATTTTCTCCTCGCAGCTCAAGATGGTGGCTGCATTCTCAACCTAGACGACATCTCGCTCATCGCCAAGGTGCCGGTGATGCCCGAGCTGATCTGCTTCCGCTACAACCCAGGCAACCGTCGCACCGGTAACGCCATTATTGGCAAACCTGAAGAGGCTAAATACGGCGTAAGCCATGACCAGATAATTGAGGCCTATCGCCAGGCGCAAAACCGAGGGGCGCAGCGTTTTGGGCTGCACACCATGCTCGCCTCAAATGAACTGGACTACACCTACATGGTGCAAACAGCCGCCATGCTACTGGCCCTAATAGAAGAAATTGGCCTGAAGCTGGGAATTCACTTTGAGTTTATCAATATCGGCGGCGGCATGGGCATCCCCTATCTCCCCGAGGTGCCAGAACTTAATCTTGAGGCAATGGGTCAAGAGATTACCAAAGAGATGCTCCTCTTTAAGGAAAAAAATGGCTACTGTCCTGCCCTGTACACCGAAAGCGGCCGCTTTATGACCGGTCCACACGGTGTGCTCGTCACCCGTGCCATCAACCGCAAGGAGATCTACCGCACCTATGTGGGCGTTGATGCCTGTATGTCCTCTTTAATGCGTCCCGGCATGTATGGTGCCTATCATCACATTGAAATTCCTGGTAAAGAAGGAAACACCCTTGAGGTGGTTGATGTGGTTGGCTCACTTTGTGAAAACAACGATAAGTTTGCCATTCAGCGACCTTTGCCTGCCATTACTGATGGCGACCTCCTCGTTATTCAAGATACCGGTGCCCATGGGCTGGCCATGGGATTTAACTACAACGGGCAGCTGCGCCCCAAAGAACTCCTCCTCTCACAAGATGGGACTGTTTCCCTCATCCGCCGGGCCGAGACCCTGGCAGACTATTTTGCTACCCTGCATTATAAAAAAGATGTATTTATCCCACAGAGTTAATTGAATACAAGTTCATCCAAACAATAAGCAGAGGCAACTCAGTTTTTCTGGCCTGCCAGATCAGCCGGTTGTGACATTTAATCTTACACAATCAAGAGGAAATCCCGTGAAACACAATTTTTTCTCAACCTTTACACTTGCCTGTGCCGTACTCTGCGTGGGCCTCTTCAGTGCTGCTCCAGGTTTTGCCGGGACAATTAAAATTGGCGCCATCCTCGCAGAGACGGGACCTGCTTCTTTTTTGGGCGTACCGGAAGTACGCTCTCTGCAGATGCTTGTTGATCGTATAAATCGAGATGGGGGCATTAACGGCAACACCATTGAACTCATCATCAAAGACTCTGGCGGAAGCCCAGAGAAGGCGATTTCCTTTGCCAAGCAACTGATTGATGAAAAGAAGGTAGTTGCTATTATTGGCCCCTCCACCAGCGGTGAGAGCATGGCCATCAAAAAAATCTGTGAGAAAGGCAAAACCATTCTGATCTCCTGTGCTGCAGCAGAGGTCATCGTCTCACCAGTCTTGCCACATATCTTTAAGGTTGCCCACACCGATAAGTTCGCATGTGAGCATATCTTCCTCTCCATGCAGAAAAAGGGCATCAGTAAAATTGCCCTGCTTGCCTCAAACGATGGTTTTGGCAAGGCTGGCAAAGACCAGCTCCTGCAGCTGGCTCCGAAATATGGCATCCAGGTGCTGGCAACAGAAGTTTATGATAAAAATGCCACCGACCTGACCGCCATTGTGGCAAAGCTGAAGGCAAACCCAGAAATTCAGGCCGTGGTCAACTGGTCTATTGTGCCTGCGCAGTCTATTCTTGCAAAAAATATCCGCCAGGCCGGATGGCAGGTGCCGCTGTACCAGAGCCATGGTTTTGCCAATATCAAATATGCCGAAGCTGCCGGCCCTGCCGCAGAAGGTATTATATTTCCCTCAACCAGGCTCTTAGTGGCAAACGAATTACCTGAGAGCGAACAAAAGGCTGTCTTGCTAGCTTATAAAACGCCCTATGAAAATATGTATAAAGAAGAGGTGTCAAGCTTTGGGGGCCATGCCTATGATGCAATGACCATTCTGGCCAAGGCCATTGAAACTGCTGGAACGAACCCAGCAAAGATACGGGATGCCATTGAAGCAACCACTGGCCTTGTTGGTACAGCCGGCGTTTTTAATTTTTCCCCCAAAGACCACTGCGGCTTAGGCTTTGATTCCTTTGTCATGCTCACCGTTAAGGACGGCAAATTTGTGCTCCTGAGCGATGATGCAAAAAAATAAATCCGACCTCACTTAAACAATTTGATCAATTATACCTGGCAATCATAAAGGTAAAGAGGCGGGCTTTTTTGTTGAGCATTATAGACAAGCAAAAGGCCCGCCACATCTCTTGCCATGCCCCGGCAAAGAGGCCATAAAGAATTTGGCCCCAGGTCTTAGGGCAAACACTGGCATGCCCGCACCCATCTAAAAAATCTATGCCCTTTATCATAAGCTTCATAGGCTGGCATAACAGTGGTAAAACAACTCTTGCCACCCGAGTCGTTGCCCTTTTGCGGCAACAGGGTTTGCAAATTGGGGTCATCAAAAAGACTAAGGAAGCCGGACTCCTTCCAGAAAGACCCAACACGGATACGGCTTTATATACGAGTGCCGGGGCCAGCCGGGTAGCACTCCTTGCCCCGGATCAGCTTGTCTTGCGCAGCGAAGCACAACACCTTACCCTCACAAGCCTCGCAAACAACTTCTTTTTTGAGATGGACATGGTTATTGCGGAAGGATTTAAAACAACAAAAGACGTGCCCAAAATTGCCGTCGTCCGCTCGCCAGAGGAAAATCCCAATCTGCTCAACCTGGCAGATAATGTCCTTGCGGTGGTGTCTGAGCACGGCTCGGTAAACGGCCTTCCTCATTTCTCAAGAAACGATATCGATAAACTCACAGCATTTATTCTTTCACTCTGGCAGACAGCCTGCCCGCCTCAGCCCGACTGCACCGTGGAGTTAAACGGCATCTTGAGCGATCTCCCCGTTGACCTGCAGCACCATGTTCTGGCCATCACTCATCATCTAGCCGGACAAAAAGAAAAAGAGACCGCAGACTGGCTGAAAAAAACCGCACAGCTTCTTCGCCATAACCCTTCATAACTTATATGGATACCCCTTGCCCGCAACAGACAGATCAGCTGCCAACAGCTGGTAAAAAGACCGACCAGGAAAAACTCACCTGCCTGAAGTACTCGGAGAAGGAGGCGAAGATTTTTCAAATACAGACACTTGCCGAGCTCGACGGTCTAGAGGACATAGTAGGTATCACCTGGCTGCACTGTCAGCTTCCAAACCCGCAAACCGTAGCCGACATTGGCAAACGTTTTGGCGTGCACTCACTGGTACAGGAAGACATTCTCCATCCACGTCAACGCCCCAAGATAGAGGAATACGAAGACTATATTTTCTTGCTTTTTAAACGGCTCTCTCTGCTCAGTGAAAACAGCATCCGCTACGAGCAGATCAGTCTGCTTGTCTTTAAAAAGATGGTCATTAGTTTCCATGACAGCAGCGACCCAGACCCGCAAATTGAGCGCCTTGTCAAGCGGCTTCTTGACTGTAAATCCCGCTTACGCAGTCAAGGAACAGATTTCCTTGCCCATGCCATCTTAGATGGCGAAGTAGATCAATACTATGTGGTCACCGAAAAATTAGAAGAACGATTGGAAGAGGCAGAGGGAAATCTTTTTAATGAGGTGGACACAAAAACCTTTACCTTAATGCAGCTGCTGAAACGGGAAATAATCTATATCCGCAGAAGTATTTCTCCCCTGAGAGAAATACTTATACATATCGAACGAGAGGAAAGCCCTTTTTTTTCGCGCAGTGTCCTGCCCTTTTTCCGCGACGTGCTTGATCACGTCACCTGGGCGGTGGAGGCGCTTGACTCCTACCGGGACCTTATAAACGGTATGCTGGATATTTCTCTTACCCAGGTCTCTAATCGCACCAATGACATCATGAAGGTGTTGACCATTTTTACCACCATATTTACGCCCCTCACCTTTCTTGTTGGCGTCTACGGCATGAACTTCGATTACATGCCTGAGCTGCACTGGAAATGGGCCTATCCCGCACTGTGGGTATTTTTTTTACTGATCACAGCGGGCCTCTTTGCCTTTTTTAAACGACGTAACTGGCTGTAAGAGCAAAGATACAAGTTCCGATCCCAACATTCTGCATTTCTTAGGCTTTTTCGTTTTTTGTTGACAGAGCCAGGCAGGTGTATTTCCATCGCTTAAAGATAAACAAAGGGCTGTACAATTTTAGTGTTTTCCAATGGAGATGAAGAAAAAATGGTGGAGATCGATCGTGAAGATGAGGATGGCTTGGTTGCAGAGTGCACGGTCTGCGGAGGCGACATTTTTATAGATAGGGACTCAGAGGAAGAAGATGTGGTGTACTGTAACGACTGCGAGGCTGAATTTTTAATCCGCTCCCTTGAGCCCTTGCGTCTGACTCTGCTTGACGACGACATCGACGAAGAGGTTGATGGCAAGGATGATTACGACGAAGAGTTTGACTGACCCATCCGCTTATTGAACACCGTTAAGCCAGATTTTATTATTCGACTTTGCGCCACCCCTGGCGCCCGATTGGCGATAAGGCAAGAATCTTTATGAGTTAAGGTGGGTCTTTGCCCGCGGAAGAAGACAAAAGGGGATTTGCTCTTCTTCATTCTTGCCTTGCTGACTGCTGCCATATTCC
>RRZU011562779.1_pt1 | contig 42471 bp, 46 predicted proteins | sample 2165561 | NCBI WGS metagenome assembly RRZU01 (sample SAMN10456909, study PRJNA506462) | wastewater metagenome | isolation source: wastewater sludge | place: USA: Moscow, Idaho | reverse complement strand
TTCTTCTACTAATTCATTTCTTAATTGATTAGCTTTTTGCATTACTAATGAATTTCCTATTTGATTATAAGCTGCTTCTATTGGTGCATTAGCGAAGTTTTCTTTATTATCATTATAAACTTGTTCAACTTCCATTTGAGACACAGATACTTTATCTCTTATTGATTTATCTATAAAGTAATTTATTAAAACATTCTCTTTGATTTCATTTAATAATACTTTTTCATCATTTTCAAATGATCCTCTACTCATATCTTCTGAAATAATTCTATTCATTAATATTGTTCTCATTACTTCTGGATTTCTTTGTGAAATTTTAGCATCTTCTTTTGAAAATTTTACGTCAGATTCCATTTTCTCTACTATTTCATTAATGTATTCATTTTCAATCTGAACAGCTTTTTGATTTACTAAATCTGCTTGTATTCTTTCTCTTGCTTGAGCAAATTCAATTTTTTGCTCTTCAAAAAATTGTTTATTTGTTTCATAAATTGATAATATTTCACTCTCATCAACATTGATTTTAGAATTAACATATTTTGATACATATAATCTAACTCTTTCTGTATCATATAAATAACCTAATTCTAATTTTTCTTCATTTGTAAAGAACTCTTCTTGAGCTCTATCTAAAATAGCTTTTCTTGTTAAGTATTGTTGTGCTTCTTCTTTTTTCCCTTTAAATAATTCTAACTCTTCATTAGTTAACGATATATCTAACATTTGTACTCACTCCTTAAATTTTTATATACACATAATTTTACCATAATTTATACCATTTTGTCAAATTTTTATTATCATTTATATTAAAATTTATATTACTTTTGTTAATTTTTTTTTCTATATTTTTTAATAAAAATATAGTATTATATATATTATTAAAATAAAATTAAAAGCGGGTGGTTTTATGAAATTGAAGTATATTATATTTCTTATTATATTAATTGTTATAGGTAACTTTATTAGATTAAAATTTGAAGATTACTCTATTCCAAATATTGAAATTAATGAAGAAGTTGTTTATGAAAAAGAAGAAGCTAATAAAAATAATACATTAAATATTAAACAAGATATTAATATTGTTTCCTATGAAGATTTATTAAAACTTGGATTTTCAAAAAAGCAATCAGAAAAAATAATTTCATATAGAGAATTTGTAGGAATAATATCTGACTTGAAAGAATTGAAACGTATAACTAGATTTGGAGAAAGTGGATATAACAAAGCAATAAAAACTCTATTTGTAAATAATGACAATGTTTTAAACTCAAATAAATCTAATAAAAAATATAATATTAATGACATTACAACTGATGAAATGAAATTATTAGGGTTTAATAAAGAAGAAATAAAAAAGATTACTGCTATTAGAGAAAAAAATGAGATTTTATCAAATCTTGATATAAAAGATGTGTTTACAGAGGATAGATACAATTTATTAATTGAAAGATATATAGAATTTTAATTGACATATTACAAAATTTTGCATATAATGATTTTGCGAATCATTTGCATTTTATTTCCTATACAAATCTTGATAATATATTTGGAGGACATATGAAACAACATTTAACTAAAAATCGGGAAGATATTTTAAATTTGGTCTTATCATCTAATAAACCTATAAATGCAAAATCATTGAAAGAGCATGTATTATTTGATCTTTCAACAGTATATAGAGCGCTTGATTTTCTTGAATTAAATAATTATATTTCATCGTTTAATATTGAAAATGAAAAATTTTATTTCAAAGAAAATAGCGGTAATTTTGTTTTATGTGATGAATGTAAAACCATAGATGCGTTACCAAACGATATAATAAAAGAAAACACAAAAAAAATCTGCAAGAAAACTGGATTTTCATTTATATCTCAATTATTTTTATTTCGAGGAAAATGTCCAGATTGCAGTAAAGAAAGGATTAAATAATGAAAATAAAAAGTTTATTTATTTTATTAACTATTATTACACTACTTGTATTCTCATGTTCAAAAAATGATTCAAAAAATAATAATGAAAATAAATCAAAAAAAGAACAGATTGTTGTTAGTATTCCACCATTAAAGTGGTTAACTCAAAAAATTGCAGGTGATGATTTTGAAGTTATTTCTATTGTTTCAAAAGACATGAATCATGAACTATTTGAACCTAGACCTAAAGATTTATCGATATTAGAAAAATCAAAAATATTATTTATTTATGACACTCTTGCATTCGAGCATGTATTAGAAGATTCAATAACTGATAAAAGTAAAGTTATTAGTGTTACAAAAGGAATTCCTAATACTTTATTTTTAGAAGGACACGATGATCATGAAGAATCTAATAGTCAAAAACATGAGCATGGACATGATGGAATTGACCCACATGTATGGTTTTCATTAGAAATGATGCCATTAATTGCTGATAACATAAAACTTACATTAATTTCCAAGTATCCTGATAAAAAGCAACAATTTGAAGAGAATTATAAAAAATTTATAAATGAATTTAATATATTTAGTAATAACATAAATAATAATTTAAATGATAGTGATAAAAAGTCATTTATTATATATCATCCTGCATTAAATTATTTTTTACATAATAGAAAAAATATAGTACAAATCGAAATTGAACAAGAAGGAAAAGAACCATCTGCAAAATATATTCAAGAAGTTATAACTACTGCAAGCAAAAATAATGTGAAACTAATATTATTACAGCCGCAATTCCCAAAACAAAGTGCACAAGCAATAGCAAATGAAATACCTAATTCTAAAGTTATGAACTTCAATGTTTTAGAAGAAGATATTTTCAAAAATCTAAATGAATTTGTAACTGATTTAAAACAATAATATAAATTGAGGTTTTATATGACTAATAAAAATAACAAACTACTTATTTCAGTAAATAATCTAAGTTTTAAATATAATAGAAATGATGTTTTAGAAAATATAAATCTTAATATTTATAAAGGAAAAAATCTTGCTATTTTAGGTAGAAATGGTGGAGGAAAATCTACATTAATAAAAGTTATATTAGGTTTTTTAAAGACTAAACATGGTAGTATCAATTACAATCTATCCAAACATAAAATTGGATATTTACCTCAAATTCGAGAATTTGATACAACATTTCCTATTAGTGTCTTTGATTTAGTTTTATCTGGATTAACTAATAAAAATAACTTATATAAAAGATTTAACAAAGAAGAAAAATTAAAAACAGAAAATTTACTTAATGAATTTGATATATATAATTTAAAAGATAAACTAATTTGTGAAATTTCAGGTGGACAACTGCAACGTGCTTTAATTGCACGAGCAATAATTTCTAATCCTGAACTAATATTTTTAGATGAACCTGAATCATTTTTAGATAAAAATTTCGAAGATAAATTATTTAATAAAATAACATCTTTAGAACATTCAACTATTGTAATAATTTCTCATGAAATTGATAAGATACAAAATTATGTTGATTCTATATTTGTTGTTGAAAAAAATGGTATATTTTATGAAAATAAAAATGATTATGTTCATAAACATTAACATTAATGGAGTTGATTCAATTTGAATTTTTTACATGTATTTACAGAATATTCATTTATGCGGAATGCACTAATAGTAGGGATATTATCTAGTATTTGTTGCGGTATTATAGGTACATATATCGTAAATAAAAAAATGGTATTTATTGCATCTAGTATTAGTCATGCTTCATTTGGTGGAATTGGTATCGGTATATATTTCATATCGTTGTTCAATTTACCAATAAAAGATCCTATTTTATTTGGTCTAATATTTTCTATATTATCCGGTATAATAATGTTAATATTAAAAGAACATTTTGTTTCTAATAATGATCTGAGTATTGGTATAATTATGTCATTTGGTATGGCAATAGGTATTTTGTTTTCATATATGACACCTGGATATCAAAATGATTTATCTACATATCTTTTTGGTAATATATTACTATCGAATAAAGAAAATATAATATCTTTATCAATTTTAAATATAGTAACAATTTTAATTTTTATAATATTTTATAAAGGAATTTTGTATTCTAGTTTCGACGAGAACTATTATACAATTTTAGGAGTTCCTACGAAAATGATAAATTATATTATGATTATTCTTGTTTCATCTGCAATAGTCATAACAATAAAAACAATTGGAATCATGTTAATAATATCAATATTAACAATTCCTCAAGCAACAGCATCATTATTAGTAAAAAAATATTCAAATATAATATTTTTATCTATTTTATTTTCATTTATTGGTATATTATTAGGATTGATTTTATCATCTACATTCAATCTCCCTTCTGGTCCAATAATAATAATTTCATTAATATTATTATTTATACTTACTAAGTTTGCTACAATTCTTTTTACATATATTAAATAAAAATAGTCTCTAACTTATTTAAACATACGAGTTAGAGACTATTTTTTATTTGTCTTTTGGTGATACTAATATTTTTATCTGACTTTTTTCTTTTGACAAAGATTCAAAACCTTCTTCGACTATATCACTCAAATTGATATGCTTTGTAACTAGTAAATCTTTTGAGAAATAACCTTTTTCCATCAATTTTAATGTGTTTGGAAAAATATCTCTATATGCTATTATTCCTTTCATTGTTTTCTCTTTTATAACTATTTCATTAGGCATGATAGGTGCTTGTGATTCCCATATACTTACAACCATCAGTTCACCATCATTTTCAACTGATTCTAATGCTTGTTGTAATACCGCTGGAACTCCTGTTACTTCGTAACTAACGTTTGTTCCTCCATCTGTTCTTTCTTTTATAGTTTTAACTACATCTTCTTTAATTGGATCAATTACAATAGCACCCATCCTTTTAGCAAGCTCTTGTCTTTCTTTAGATACTTCTACTGCATAAATTTCAGTTGCACCAGATGCTCTAAGTGCTTCTATAACTAATAGTCCTATTGGACCACAACCAAATACTGCCGCCGTATCTCCTGTTTTAAATTTACTTTGTCTTACTGCATATAAAGCAACAGCAGCAGGTTCTGTCAATGCTCCTTGTTCATAATCAATTGTATCCGGTAATTTATGGGCTTGATCTTCATTAACTACAACATATTCTGAAAATCCTCCTCCACCTCCTCCTAATCCTATAAATGTCAAGTTACTATCTAAATTATACTTACCTTTTAATCCGTATTTTGCAATAATTGGTTCTACTGTAACTCTATCTCCCAATTTAAATTTTTTTATATTTTTACCTATTTCAACTATTTCTCCTGAAAATTCATGTCCTAAAGTTATTGGTGCTTTTTCTCCAGTATAAGGGTGTTCTTTTTCTACAGGTATAAAAATCGGTCCACCTAAGTACTCATGTAAATCACTACCACAAATTCCACAAAATTTAACTGCTATCTTAATTTGATCATCTCCTGTTCTTGGAATTTCTATTTCTTCTACTCTAACATCTTTTTTTGAATACCACCTAGCTGATTTCATTTTATCCATAACATAACACCTCCCATTTATTTAGTTTATCTAACACTAATATTGTACCTTGATTACATGCTTTGTCAATGATATAATCTTTTTATACTTCATCCATTGACATAACATAAATTTTAGTATATAATAAATTTGTAATTATTATAAATATAAAATTATTCTAATTTAGAATAAAATAAATTTTAGGAGATGATTTTTATGTCAAAAACAGTTACATTAATGAACCAATATCTATCTGATCTACACGTTATGTATGTTAAATTACACAACTTCCATTGGAATATAGTAGGTCAATCATTCTTTACTCTACACACAACATTAGAAAATCTTTATGATTCAATGCATGAAGAAATTGATTCTGTTGCTGAAAGAATACTTATGGTAGGTGGAAGACCATTAGCACAAACTAAAGATTATTTAGCTAATGCTAAAATTTCTGAAGTAGAAAGTAAAGATTATCATTCTAAGGAAATCGTTTCATCTGTAAAAGCTGATTTTGAATACTTATTAGGTTTAGTAAAAGAAATTCAAGTAGCTGCTTCTGATGCTAATGATAACGGAACAGTTGCTGCATTAGATAACTCAGTTGCTAATTATGAAAAATCATTATGGATGTTAAATTCATATTTAAAGTAATCTTATAACTAAAAATAGGAGCTATCTCATTATGAGAAACTCCTATTTTTTATTATTTAACTTTTACAATTTTCTTTTTTCCAGCTCTTATTATCATATTTGATTCTATATTCACATTTGCTTTTACATCTTTTATTGCTTCATCATTTACTTTGAATCCACCTTGCTCTATAAGACTTCTTGCTTCACTTGTTGTATTTGCAAATTTTAATTTGTTTACCAATAATTCAATTATATTTTCTTCTCCATATTGTAATTCAACTATAGGTAAATCAACATCTAAATTTTTCTTACTAAATACATTTTCAAACCATTCTCTAGCTTTTATTCCTTCTTCTTCACTATGATAGATTGAGACTAATTCAGTTCCTAATCTTTTTTTAACATCCATTGGATGTAATTTACCATCTTCAACATCTTTTTTCATTTGTGAAATCTCTTCTAATGGTACTTCTGTTATTATTTCATAATATCTATACATAAGTTCATCTGATATTGACATTATTTTTCCAAACATATCATTTGGTGATTCTGTTATACCAATATAGTTATTAAGGGATTTACTCATCTTTTCGACACCATCTAATCCTTCTAATATAGGCATCATCATACAAACTTGCTGTTCCTGTCCATATGCTTTTTGTAGATCTCTTCCTCTTAATAAATTAAATTTTTGTTCTGTCGCACCTAATTCAACATCACTTTCCAATGCTACAGAATCATATCCTTGCATTATCGGATACATAAATTCAATAAGTGATACTGGTTTATTTTCTGATAATCTTTTTGCAAAGTCTTCTCTTGATGTCATCTGTGCAACTGTAAATTGTGATAATAATTTTAATACTTCTTCCAATGATAATGTTTCTAACCAATCACCATTATATTTTATTTCTGTTTTTTCTAAATCTAATATTAATTTTACTTGATCTACATATGTTTCAATATTTTTTTGCACATCTTCATTTGTAAGCATCTTTCTTGTCTCTGATTTTCCTGTTGGATCTCCAATCCTAGCTGTAAACGTTCCTATTAAAAATTGCACAGTATGTCCTAAATCTTGAAATTGTTTTAATTTTCTTAATGGAACTGCATGACCAATATGTAAATCTGATCCTGTAGGATCTATTCCTAATTTTATTTTTAATGGTCTATTCTCTTTTATTGATTTTTCTAATTTTTGTTTGAATTCAAGTTCATTTATTATTTCCTCACAACCACGTTTTAAAATATTAAACTGTCTTTCTACTTCTTGTTTGATATCCATTTTAACTCCTTTTCATTTTATTTCTTTAGTAAATTAGATTACGCTATATGTTTTATAAAGTAATACACTATCGGTAATACAAATAATGCACTATCAAATCTGTCTAAAAATCCACCATGTCCTAATAATAAATTTCCAGAATCTTTTATTTCAAATTCTCTTTTTATTTTCGATTCTACTAAATCTCCTAATTCTGCAAATATTGCTACTGCTATTGCTAATAAAAAGGCTTTATATCCACTCATTTGAATACCTACATGATTACTTGCACATGTTGATGAGATAATACTTATTTTACAAATCAAATTTGCAAGAAATAAATATATATTATTATAAAATATTATTGTTATAAATACACCTAATATCCCTGCTAATGGACCTTCAATAGATTTTTTTGGACTTATTTCAGGCGCTAATCTTCTTTTAAATATTTTTCCACCAATTGCAATTCCAACTAAATATGCCGATATATCACATGCCCATATCAATAAAAATGCCATTAATACTAATACTGGACCTTGTGCTAAATCATTTCTTATTAATAATATATGAGAGAAAAAATATGATATGTATATTATTCCAAATAATGTATATGATATCTCTGCCATTGCACCTTTTATTTTTACTTTCAATATTTGTCTTAATGCAATTGCCATTAGTGCAAATACTACAAATCCATTTAAGCTAAATGATATATTTTGCAATGGCGTAATTCCAATAATTTCAAATATTGTTTTTGATTTTCCTTGTAAATAAATTAATAATGGCAAAAGTAATCCTAGTACCATCCCTATTCTACTAGCTACTTCAAATCCTTTTGATTTAAGCATTTTATAAAATTCATACATTGACATACCAATTATTATTTCAGTAAATATTAAAAATGTAATATCCCCTTTTAAAAATATCCAAATTAATAATGGCACAAACAATACTATTACTAATATTCTACTTAACATTTAATCCTCCATATCTTCTATCCCTTTTATTAAATGATTCTATTGCTTTATCATATTCCTTTTCATCAAAATCTGGCCAATAAATATCTGTAACATAAAATTCTGAATATGCTATTTCCCACAATAAAAAATTACTTATTCTAAATTCTCCACTCGTTCTAATAACTAATTCTGGATCTGGTATATTTGGTCTATACATATACTCTGAAAACTCTTCTATTGTTATACTTTCTTTATTTTCAGACAGTAGTTTATTAATTCCATCAATTATTTCTTTTCTACCACCATAATTGAATGCTATATTGAATGTTAATTTATCACAATCAGATAAATATTCTTCCGTTTCTTTTATTTTATATAATAATTTTTGTGGTATTTTTTCGCTACTTCCTGTTACTAATAATTTTACATTTTGCTTTTTTAAATCCTCTTTTTTATTATTTAAGTATTTTTCAAATAATTTCATTAATGCAGTTACTTCTGATTGAGGTCGTTTCCAATTTTCTGTTGAAAATGCATAAACTGTTAAATACTTAATCCCTCGTTTGATAGAATGAGCTATTATTTGTTCTATTCTATCTGCTCCCTTTTTATGTCCTTCTACTCTAAGTTTTCCTTTTTCTTTAGCCCATCTTCCATTACCATCCATTATTATTGCTACATGTTTTGGTATATTGTGTTCCATTTTGTCACTTCTCTTTCTTATATAAACTACTAACTTTCGCTTATTTTAACATATATTCAAAAATTTTTAAAACAAAATAGTAAAAAAACATCATTTTATGATGTTTTTTATTTATATTTTATTGTCCTTTTAAATAGTCGTTATATATAGCATCTAATTGTTTTGTTCTTTGGTCTGTTATAAATATTATAGATGTTAAGATTGCTCCTTCTGTATTTGTTTTAACTAACGAAGAATAAAAATCTGCATTTTTATTTCTATATAATATCCATATTTTTTGACTATTCACTAAATTTTCTTCTGTAAATTTTAATCTTTTAAGTTCACCTATTACATTTTTATACGATTTATTTAATTTAGCATCTTTTTCTCTAAAAGTACTTCTTGTACTATTATTTCTTATAATTGTTTTTTTTGATATTATAGAATTATATATATTTGCTAATTCATAGGTTCTCTCAATTGTTAAATCTCGAAGAAGTTGTATATTTAAAACATTTCTTGGTTCACGACCATATCCTATTTGAGTTGTCATTACATCACTAAAATTAGCTTCTTCATCTCTAAAGTTAATCCATTCTCTTTGAGCTATTTTTAATTTTTCACTACTTTCTATTAAATTTTTATTTTTTAACTCTTTAATTAACTTATCATAAATTATGTTCAACTCTTTATCCCAAGCATTATATAATTTTATGTTGTCTTCCTCATTTGATTCCCATTTTAATGTTTTTTCATAATTTGCTATTTTTATTTTTATATTCTCAACTTCTCCTGCAAATATTTGTGTTGAAATAGTAATTAAAAAAATACATAATAAATATAATTTTTTATTTTTAATCATGATATATTCCTCATTTCTTCTTATCGATTTAACTTCTTATTACATTATACCCAAAATAATAAAAAAATACTAATATTTAGTTTTCATCTAAATATTAGTATTTTATATTTTTATCTACTTCCAACTCTTATTTTAATCAAGTTATCTTGAATACGTTTATTTGCACTCAATATATCTTTTTCTTCTTTTAACTTTTCTAATCTTGCTTGTTCTCTTTCTGTTTCTTTTCTTATTCTTTCAACATCTATTTTAGAAGCTTCTATAACTTCCTCAGCCATTATAACAACTTTATCTTCTCTAACTTCCATAAATCCACCAGAAACATAGTATTTCTCTTCTTCTTTTTCTTGTTTTAATAGCATTTCTCCACTTCCTAATTCTGTAACAAAATTAGAATGTTTTGCTAATATTCCTATGTCTCCATTTGCTGTATGTAGTTTTAAAAATGTTGCAGTTGTTTGTAATTTTATTCCACTAGGTGTTATAGCTTCTACATTAAATGATGCAGCCATAATTATTCACCTGCCAATTCTCTCGCTTTAGAAACTGCTTCTTCTATAGTACCTACATAAACAAATGCTTGTTCTGGTAAATCATCATGTTTACCTTCTAGGATTTCTCTAAATCCTCTTATTGTATCTTTTAATGGTACATATTTTCCTTCCATTCCTGTAAATTGTTCTGCAACAGAAAATGGTTGTGAGAAAAATCTTTGAATTTTTCTTGCTCTATTAACTGTTAATTTATCTTCATCAGATAATTCATCCATACCTAATATTGCAATTATATCTTGTAATTCTTTATATCTTTGTAATACTCTTTGTGTTTCTCTTGCAACATTATAATGTTCATTTCCAACAATTTCAGGCTCTAATATTCTTGATGTAGAATCTAACGGATCCACTGCTGGATATAATCCTAATGATGCTATTTGACGTGACAACACTGTTGTTGCATCTAAATGTGAGAATGTTGTTGCAGGTGCTGGATCAGTTAAATCATCTGCTGGTACATATACTGCTTGTACTGATGTTATTGATCCTGATTTTGTAGATGTTATACGTTCTTGTAACATACCCATTTCTGTTGCCAAGTTTGGTTGATACCCTACTGCAGATGGCATTCTTCCTAGTAATGCAGAAACTTCTGCTCCAGCTTGTGTAAATCTAAATATATTATCTATGAAAAGTAAAACGTCTTGTCCTTCTTTATCTCTAAAATGTTCAGCCATTGTTAGTGCTGTTAATCCAACTCTTAAACGTGCACCAGGCGGCTCATTCATTTGTCCATAAACTAATGATGTTTTATCTATAACTCCACTTTCTCTCATTTCGTTATAAAGATCTCTTCCTTCTCTTGTTCTTTCTCCAACTCCAGCAAATACAGAAAGTCCACCATGTCCTTTTGCTATGTTATTTATCAATTCCTGTATTAATACCGTTTTACCTACTCCTGCTCCTCCAAAAAGTCCTATTTTACCTCCTTTTAAGTATGGCGCAAGTAAGTCAACTACTTTTATTCCAGTTTCCAATATTTCAGTATCTGTTCCTTGTTCATCAAATGAAGGTGCTTCTCTATGTATTGAATTTTTTTCTTCAGCTTGTACTTCTCCAGCGTTATCAACGGCTTCTCCTAAAACATTAAATATTCTACCTAATGTTGCTCTTCCAACTGGAACTTTTATAGGTTCACCTGTATCTATAACTTCTATCCCTCTTTTAAGTCCATCGGTTCCAGACATGGCAACTGCTCTAACTACATTATTTCCTAAATGTTGTTGAACTTCAGCAACTAATCTAGTTCCGTTATCAAAAAACATTTCTAGCGCATTATAAATTTCAGGTAGCTTATTTTCAAATTTTATATCTAAAACAGCTCCTATTATTTGTACTAATGTACCTGTATTTTTTTCCAAACCTTAACCTCCTTTACTCATTTTAAAGTCATTATTTGCTCTCTATTTTAATGCTTCTGACCCTCCAACTATTTCGGAAAGCTCTTGTGTTATTATCGCTTGTCTAACTCTATTATATTCTAAAGTTAATTTATCTATCATATCTACTGCATTATCACTAGCATTTTTCATTGCAGTCATTCTTGCTGAATGTTCACTAGCTGTATTTTCTAATATTGATTGATATAATTTTATATTAAGTCTTCTTGGTATAAATGACTCTAATAAGCTCTCTACACTTGGTTCAAATATATATTCTCTAGTCTTATTCGATTCTACAACTTCCATTGGCAATAATTTTTCATTTTTCAATTCATAATTTATTGCAGAAATAAATTTAGAATATATCAAACGTACTTCATCATATACATCATCCATATAAAGATTTACTATTTCTTCACTTATATTTTTTGCTTTTTCAAATATTGTTTCTTGTATCAATTGTGTATATTCACTATCAATACTTATTCCTTTTCTTCTACAATAATCAATTGTTTTCTTACCTATAGCTATTACTGATACTTCTTTTCCTTCTCTACTTAACTGTGTTATGCACTTTTCTAATTCTTTCAATGTACTACTATTAAAACTTCCGCAAAGACCTCTATCTGATGTCATTACAATTATTCCAACTTTTTTTACTTCTTTTTTACCTGCAAAAAGAACATGTTTTATTTCATTTGAATTAGAAATAATATTAGAAAATGTTTCATCAATAGCATTTGAATAAGCTCTAGATTTTAGTGTTAACTTTTGATATTTCTTAAATTTGGTAGATGAAACTATATCCATAGCTTTTGTTATTTGTCTAGTATTTTTAACACTATCAATTCTACCTTTTATTTCTTTCATATTCGCTGACATATTAACACCTTCTTATTGTACAAAATTGCTTTTGTATTTATCTAAAATTTGTGTTTCATCTCTTAATTTTCTCAATAATCCTTTTTCAAATTCTTTTATATGGTCATCTTCTATTGCGTCAAAATGTCCATGTGTTACTGAATAAAATACAACTACTTGATCTTCAACTTTATATGGTGAATATTGTTGTTGTTTAAGTATTCCCATAATCTTAGATCCTCTATTTAATTGATCTTTAGTTGCTTTATCTAAGTCTGATCCAAATTGTGCAAATGCTAATAATTCTGTGTATTGCGCTAATTCTAATTTAACTTTTGCTGCAACTTGTTTCATTGCTTTTATTTGCGCAGATCCTCCAACTCTTGATACAGAAACTCCTGCATTTATAGCTGGTCTAAATCCTGAGTTAAATAAATCTGTTTCTAAAAACATTTGTCCATCTGTTATTGATATAACATTTGTTGGTATGTATGCAGATATATCCCCGGCTTGTGTTTCAACTATAGGCAATGCTGTTATTGAACCTCCACCTAATTCATCACTTAATTTAGCTGCTCTTTCTAATAATCTTGAATGCAAATAAAACACATCCCCAGGATATGCCTCACGACCTGGCGGTCTTCTTAATAATAGCGACATTTCTCTATATGCAACTGCATGTTTTGATAAATCATCATATACTATTAGAACATGTTTTCCTTGTTCCATAAAATATTCTGCCATTGCAACACCTGTATATGGTGCTAAATATTGCATTGGTGCTGATTCAGATGCTGTTGCTGCTACTATTGTTGTATATGACATTGCCCCTGCTTCTTCTAATTTCTTTTGTACTTGCGCAACAGTCGATCTTTTTTGACCTATTGCAACATATACACAATACACATCTGTATCTTTTTGATTAATTATAGCATCTAGTGCAACTGCTGTTTTCCCAGTTTGTCTATCTCCTATTATCAATTCTCTTTGACCTCTACCAATTGGTATCATTCCATCAATAGATTTAATTCCTGTTTGTAGCGGTTCTGTTACTGGTTTTCTATCTATTATCCCATATGCTTGTTTTTCAACATGCATATATTTAGAAGCATTCACTGATCCTTTTCCATCAATTGCTTCTCCTAATGCATTTACTACTCTTCCTAATAAATCTTCTCCTGCTGGAACTTCTGTTATTCTTCCTGTTGATCTAACTTCATCGCCTTCTTTTATAGTTATATAGTCTCCTAAAATAACGGCACCTACATTGTTTTCTTCAAGATTTAATGCCATCCCTCTTACACCATTAGAAAATTCTAATAATTCTCCTGACATTACATTTTGAAGCCCATATATTCTAGCAATTCCATCTCCTACTTCTACAACAGTTCCAACGTTAGCTATATCTAATGATTTTCTATAATTTTCAATTTCTGTTCTTATGATATTGCTAACTTCTTCTGGCTTAATTTTCAAAAAAAGCACCTCCTATTTAGAAAATATTACGTACCATATCTACTTGACGTTTTATAGAGCCATCAATAATTTCATCTCCTACTTTGATAACTCCACCACCAATTATATCTTTATCTATTTGAACATTTAATATTATTTTCTTCCCCATTTTATGTTCAAGTTTTTTTAACAATTTATGTTTTTGATCTTCATTTAATTCTATTGGAAATATTGCTGTAACTGCAACTTCATTATTTTCTTTATAGTATAACTTTAAATATTCAGAAGTTATAAATCTGATAATTTCTATTCTATTTTTTTCTACTAAATAACTTACTATATCTATTGAAGTTGCATCAGCATTAGATAGCATTTTCTTTATCATACTGACTTTACTAGATATTTCTATCAAAGGATGTAACATCATATTTTTAAAATCAATATCTTTTTCATATATGTTTAGTAATGATTCTAATGTTTCATAAATTTCCATCTCTTTATTTTCTTTTTTTGCCATTTCATATATGGCAACTGCATATCTTTTTGCTACACCAGCTTCTTTCATACAGTTACTCTCCTATATCATCAATGAACTTGTCTATTGTCTTTGTCTCTTGACCTTTAACATTTTCTTTGATTATTTTTTCTGCCAATGTTGTCGCTATATCGGTTACTTCTTTTTGAAGTTCAAATCTAGCATTTTGTCTCATTTTTTCTATATCAGCTCCCGCTTTTATGATCATTCTATCCCTTTTCATAGTAGCATCTGACAATATTTTTTCTCTTCTTTCGTCTGCTTGTCCTTCTGCTTTTATGATAATATTATTAGCTCTTCGTTTTGACTCTTTTTTCAACTTTTCAATCTCATCACGTTTGTTTTCAATTGCTTGTCTCTGAGCCTCAACTTCTATCATTTCTGACAAAGCTATTTCTTTTCTATCATCTAATATTTTGCCTATTTTATTTCCAAAATTTTTCCAAAAAGCATAAGCTAATATTAAAAAGTTTATTATTTGAATGACCATGGTAAAATCTATTTTTAATAATCCAGAATTATCCATTTTTTTACCTCACCTCTAGTCTTTTTAAATTGTAAAACCTTTTAAATACTATCCTTTTACAAATATTAATAGTAATGCTATTACTAGTGCATATATCCCTGTAGACTCTGCTATTGCACACCCTATAAATAATGTTTGCATAATATCTTGTTTAGCTTCTGGTTGTCTTGCAACTGCATCAGTTGCATGTGCTGTTGCTACCCCTTGCCCTATTCCTGCTCCGATTCCTCCTAATGCTGCTATTCCTGCTCCTAATAATGCTGCTGCTTGTACTATTTCTGCTGCCATAATAAATTACCTCCTAATTTTTTATAATTTGAAATTTTATTTTTATATTAAATATATTAATACTTCTCTAATCAGTATGTCCCAATGTTTCTGATATGTACACCGATGATAATACTGTAAACACAAATGCTTGAATAACTCCAGCAAATAAATCAAAATAAACATGTAAAAATGCAACCCATCCTATTGAAAATGAAAATGCACTTTGAAGTGTATTATTTGTTGCTAAACCTATTAATTTACTACTTGTTAAGCTGTATAATAATCCTATTATAACTATTCCTGCAAACATATTCCCAAACAAACGCATAGATGTATTTATTGGTTTAGCTACTTCTCCTATTAAATTTATTGGAAACATAAACGGTATCGGTTTAGCTAATCCCTTGAAATATCCCAGTACACCTTCATTTTTAAACGCTGTCCCTAAAAATATAATAACAACTAAAATTGCCAATCCTCCCGTTGTATTTATATCAGCAGTTGGTGTTCTAAATAATGGTTTTATTAACCATCCACTTTCCTCTTTCACCGCTATTGGCACAAATGATAATAAAAATGCCAATAAATTGGAAAATAATATAAATGAAAACATTGCTGCAAAAAATGGTATATATCTTTTTTTATATTTTCCATATGTTGCAACAAATGTATTCTCAACGAACGAATAAAACATTTCTAATAACAATTGAAATCTCCCTGGATTTTCTACACTCAATTTTCTAGTACCTATTTTTAGTGTGACTATTAATATTGCCATCACTACCCAACTTCCAACCAATGTTTGATTTATTGGAATTTCATAAAATTGACCTTTAAATAGCGTTACATAAACATCTTGTGGTACTACTAATTTATCTACAGATGCAGCTTCAAAAGTTACATGAAATACTCTAGCTATAACTGCTAATAATAAATTAACTATTATCATAAATACGATCAATTTACCTAGAAAAGAAAAAAACTTTTTCATGAACTAACTCTCCTTTCTTTTAAATTTTATAAATTTAACAATATACATTGATATTTTAAAATTAAAAATACCAACAATTGCTCCAAACGCATTATTTAGAATCATTGTTGGAAAAAACATTTTTGAAACATAAATAACTAAAAGTAGTCCTACTGATGTAATACCTAATCTTTTTGTATATTCTAAATGCATCTGTTTTTTCCCGCCTACTCCATATTGCACCAAATTATAAATTGCAACATATAACATATATGCGTTTATTATAGATACTATAGATCCTATTGTTAAACCAAAATATATTTCCATCCTTAGTGTCACAATCCCTACTATAATACCTACAACCAACAATAATACAGAGACTTTAAAGATTTTTTTTATATCTTTATCAACTTGATCAAACATATCTCTCCTATTTTTGTTTTTATTTGTGAGTATAACTATACTCCTTTTTTAAAATATAATCAATTGTTTTTTTACATTTCATTCAACACTTTTAATTTGCTTATATAGCGCCCAATATCCACTTATTATTCCTAGTAATAAAAATATTATTAATATTATTGGGTGTTTTTTATGAGTAAATTTTTCTATAATTACATAGAAAAATAACATAATTATTATCGGTGATATTAAAGTATATCCAAAGTTAGTTCCTATTGAATAATACCTTAACATTTTAGATAAACTTGTTCTTTTCTTTTTTTCTTCATCTGTTTCTTCATTGTTTTTTTTGATTTTACCATCCATAATTACACATCTCTTTCATTTGTTAACGTAATTAATATAAATAAAAGTAACATTTGTATTACTGATAACATCATTATTTGTTGAATATCAAAAATATTTTTTAATATAGATGTTATTGGTGATATAAGTAATCCACCAAGAGATCCCATCCCTATATAAAATCCAACTAATCTAGACATTTCATTTTTATATATAAAACTACTTCCATACAATGTTAAACTTGCATATTGTGCTGAATATCCTAATCCTATAAATGATATTAAAATAATTATCATCGAATAATTTGTAGATTTTAACAATATTAAACTAGATAAAAATGCTAACATACTAATTATTTGTATAAATAATTTAACTCTAATATGCTTTCCTACTACTGATGCCAATGCTCTTCCTATAGCTATAAATATCCATAACACAAACATAGCAATTTTAGCTTTTGATTCGCTAATTCCTTTTAAAACTAGTGATTCCACTAACCAAAATACTAATATAAATTCTGAAAACACATATAGAAATACTGATGCCCCAACTAATATATTATTTTTATGCAAATCTAATTTTTTCTTTACTTTTGCTTTATTTTCTTCATTTTTATTATAAAATTCTAGTTCATTAAATTGTTTTCCTATAAGGAAAATTATTAATAAAATTAGAATGTTAAAAAATATTACTAGACTTGATGAATATTTCCAACTAATCTTGAAATTTGATAGTATAACTAAAAACAAAGGGATTATTGATGATGAAATAGAATAAAATAAATTTGTTATATTCAATCCTGAAATTTTTTCTTTTCCTATAAAAAAATGTATTATTAAATAACTTCCAAAAAAATTATAAACTGATGTTGCTAATCCCAATAAAAACATTTCTATACATAACATAAAAAGATTATTCGCATTTACAAATAATATTGTAAATGTACTAATTACTATAGGAATAAATAGAAAAGTTATTTTCATATTCATTTTTTTTATTAATTCTCCCAGTGATGAAACTCCAATTAGTATACCTATTGCAAAAAATGTAAACACTATTTGCAATTTTGAAGAGTCTACTCCTAATTGCCTAATTATATCAAGTTTACTACTACCTTGTAATGCCGAAATTGATCCTGAGACTGCATACATTAAACTCGCAAGTAATCCTAATTGTATTTGTATTTTTTTAGTTATCATATGGATTTAATTCACCTTTCTAAATACAAAAAATATTCTACTTTCACCAAATGCAGGATTTGTTGCTACGTCATACACTTCAAATCCATTTTTTCTAGCTGTTTCGACTATAAACTCTGGTTCATATATATATTTTTCATGTTGTTCATTATATTTTCTAAACAAATCATCTTCTGTTTCTTTTACAAATAAGTCTATTTCTATAAAATATTTTTTTGTATCTACTTCTTCATATCGCCATATGCTTGTATATTCAGGTTCTTCATCTAAAAATATCCCATTTTCAAATATTTCTTCAAATATTTCTTCTGTTACAACGTCAAATATTAAATATCCTTTTTTATTTAAATTTTTATTTGATTTTTGAAAAAACTGTATTAAATCCTTTTTATTTACAAAATAATTTATAGTATCAAAATTACACATTATGTAATCAACTTGTTTTTCATTTTCATAATTTCTAATATCATCATTAATAAATTGATATTTACCATTTGCAATTTCATTTTTTAACATTTTTTCATTTGCTACCCGAATCATTTCTTTTGATATATCTACACCTATTACATTATATCCATCTTTTATAAAATATTCGGCAAATTTCCCAGTTCCACACCCTAAATCTAATATATCCCCTTTTTTAGTTATATATGATCTTAAAAATTTATACCAATCATCATAGTCTACATTTTTCATAAACAGATCATAAATGTCTGCAAATTGATTATGCAAAATAACACCTCATTCTTAAATAATTTTTATCCTAACACTTCTTTTACTTTTCCTATTAATTCTGACACATATTTATCTACTATTTTTTGTTCTTCTGCTTCTACCATCACTCTTATTAACGGTTCTGTCCCTGATGCTCTAACTAATATTCTACCTTTTCCTGCTATTTCTTTTTCTTTTAATTTTATGAAATCTGTAAGTTCTTTATTTGTTTCCCATGTTGCTTTCTTTTCTTTAGAAACTATTACATTTTGTAAATCTTGTGGCCATAACTTTACATGCTTCACTAAATCATGCAATGTTTCTCCACTTTCCATAACAGCTGCAACTAATTGTAACGATGACAACACTCCATCACCAGTCGTATTATAATCAAGCATCAATATATGACCTGATTGCTCTCCTCCTAAATTTAATCCATATTCTTTCATCTTTTCTAATACGTATCTATCACCAACATTAGCTCTAATAAGTCCTATTCCGTTTTTATCTAAATATTTTTCAAATCCCATATTACTTGAAACTGTTGTAACGACTTTATTATCATTTAACAGTCCTTTTTTCTTAAAATTGTTAGCTATTATAGAAATTATCAAGTCCCCATCTATTATATTCCCTTTATTATCAACAGCAATAAGTCTATCTGCATCTCCATCATATGCTAATCCTAAATCTGCAGAATAAGCTTTTACAACTTCTTTTAATAATTCTGGGTGTGTCGATCCACATTTTACATTTATGTTTTTACCATTTGGTATATTATTTATAACTACAACATCTGCTTTTAATCTTTGAAATATTTTTGCCGCTACTCTATAAGCTGCACCATTAGCTGCATCTATTACTACTTTTACACCTTTGAAATCTTTTTTTACAGTTGATGCTAAGAAATCTAAATACACTCTCATTGTATCTTCTTCATATCTAAATCTTCCTAATGTATCACTGTCTGCTTGATTATTTAATAATTCTTCTCTATTTTCCATTAATTCTTCTAAATGTTCCTCTACTTCATCAGGTAATTTATATCCATTTGAACTAAATATTTTAATTCCATTATCTTTAAATGGATTGTGTGATGCTGATATCATTATTCCTGCATCTGCTTTCAATTTTCTAGTCAAATAAGAAACTCCAGGTGTTGGTAACACTCCAACAAAATCAATATCTACTCCCATCGAATTTAGTCCTGCTGACAATGCCATTCTAATCATATATCCAGAAACTCTTGTATCTGTACCTAATATAACTTTCGGCTTATTATTTCCTTTTTTATTTTTTTTTAAGTGATATCCTAATGCTAACCCTAAATTTGTCACTAAATCAATAGTTAAATCTTTATTTGCCTCGCCTCTCATACCATCTGTACCAAAATATTTTCTCGCCATCATTTTCTCCTTTTATTAATTGTTATTTTATTTTTACATAGTTATTTTACACTATATAATATCATTTTAAATATCTATTTTCAAATGTTTATTAACAATAATCATTTACAATTTTTATGGAACTGTAACTATTTTATATCTTTTATTAATTGACCAATTTTGAAAATTGTGTTAACATTTGTTTAGAAATAGAAATATTTACTAATTAGTGATATTAAACATGCATTTTTACAAAACATTAGGAGGTAATTTATGAAAAAAATCAGTTTTTTATTTATGTTATTTATGATCTTAGGACTTCAATCATTTGCTGGAACACAAGATGTTAAATTGGATACAGGTAATACAGCTTGGGTTATTGTAGCAGGAACATTAGTATTCTTTATGACACCAGGGCTTGCATTCTTTTATGGAGGAATGGCAAGAAGATCAAGTGTATTACACACAATGATGAAAAGTTTTTTAGCTATTGGAATAGGAGCTATCGTATGGATACTATTAGGATACACAATTGCATTCGGTAGTGGTGGAAATAGCTGGTTAGGTGGCTTTAAATTTCTTGGACTTAACAATATAGGTGTCGATATGTTAGAACCAACAGGAATTCCAACTCTTGTATTCGTATTTTTCCAAGGTGCTTTCGCAATAATCGCTGTTGCACTTATAAGTGGAGCTATTATTGAAAGAACAAAATTTGCTTCATATTTAATATTTGTTATTTTATGGCTTATACTTGTTTACTCAGTAACAGCACATTGGGCTTGGTGTGCAGATGGTTGGTTATTTAAAATGGGTGTTTTAGATTTAGCTGGTGGTACTGTAATACATATAAGTGCAGGTGTATCTGCCATAGTGGCGACATTATTAATAGGCCCTAGACCTAAAAAAGAAAATGGTCCACACAATATTCCATATGTTCTATTAGGAACTGGTATTTTATGGTTTGGATGGTTTGGTTTTAATGCTGGATCAGTTTTAAGCGCTAATGGAACTGCTGCTCTTGCAATTATAACTACATTTGGATCGAGTGCTACAGGATTTATTTCTTGGTTAATTTGGGATGCAATTAGAGGTAAGAAGCCAAGTGTTGTTGGTGCTGCTATAGGATCAGTAATAGGATTAGTTGCTATCACACCTGCTGCCAGTTTTGTTACACCTCTTTACTCATTGCTTTTTGGATTTATTTCTGTTACAGTTAGTTATTGGGTTTTATTATCAAAAGAAAGATTACCATTTGATGATGTATTAGATGTATTTGCATGTCATGGACTTGGTGGTATCGTAGGTTCTTTATTAACTGGATTATTCGCTTTCTCTACTGGCTCTGGTAAACCTGTTTTAACACAACTTGGAATTCAAGCAGTAGGTATTTTAAGTATATCTATATATGCCGCTATTGTTTCTGCTATAATATTACTTATAATAAAAATGGTATTCGGTCTTAGAATTGATCATGTCGATGATGAAAACTTCAACTATAGCATAGATGAAATAATACATGGTGAACTTGGATATGGTGAATTCACAAAAATTAAAAAAGCTGAAGAAGAATTAGATTAATATATGTGGAGTGTGTTATGAATAAAAATGAAATTAGAAAATCAATAATAACAATAAGAAATAATATAAGTAATGATTATGTAGAATTTGCCTCAAATAAAATAATTTCTAAATTAAAAAACATTATTGATAACAGCTCTAACATCATGATATTTATGGATATGAAAAACGAAGTAAAAATTTCTAAATTATTATCTATTTATGAAGATGAAATAAAAATAGGGACAAAAACATTTTTTGTCCCTAAAACTTTTTCTAATGGTACTATGAAAATTAATAAATATAATAAAGATGAGATGATTTTACATCCATTCGGATATTTAGAATCATCTTCAAATATTTTTTATAATCCTAACATTATAGATCTTATAATTGTTCCTGGCATTGCATTTGACAACAATAACAATCGAATTGGATTTGGAAAAGGTTTTTATGATAGATTTTTAAATAATATAACAAATACAAATATATTAACTATTGGTGTATGTTATAAATTTCAAATTATTCCATCAGTACCTACTGAATCTCATGATTATATTGTTGATATGGTAATTTCTGACTAATTTTACTCAACTGTCTTTTTTATTATTATCTCATTATTACTTGTGTTAATTTTAGCTTTTGCTCCTATTGGAACTGTTATAAATGGTCTTACATGACCTGATTTCAATCCTTTTATAATTGGTATTTTTAAATCTTTAAAATTTTCTTTAAACACATCATCTAGTGACATATCTTCATCTGCTTCTTTTGTTACACGTGCAAAATCACCTATTATAATCCCTTTTAAATTATTAAATTTGCCAGCTAATCTCAATTGTTGTAGCATTCTATCAACTCTATACGTATGTTCACCAACTTCTTCAATAAATAATATTTTACCATCTGTATTTATTTCATAATCAGTTCCTAATGAAGCAACTATTAATGATAAATTGCCACCAATTATTTCTCCTTCTGCAATTCCTGTTTTTTCTATACTAAAATCATTATTGTATGATAGCATATTATATTCTTTACTGCTATTAGTATAAACATCTAACATAGAATTCTCTGTTTCTAATGGTATTTCTTTAAAATTTGACCCCATAGGACCATGATAAGTTACAAGTCCTGTTTTTTCTGTTATTGCTATTAATAAAGTTGTAATATCACTAAATCCTGTGAATATTTTAGGATTTTTCTTTATTAATTCATAATCTAGTTTATCTACTATTCTTATTGTTCCATAACCACCACGTACACAAAATATTGCTTTTATATCTTTGTTTGCAAACATTTCATTTATATCTTGTGCTCTTACATCATCAGTTCCACCAAAATTATACCATTTTTCAGTAAATGATTTCCCATAAACCACTTTATATCCATGAGTAACAAGATATTCCACTATATAGTCTGCGTCTTTTGATGTATAATTAGCTGGTGCTACCAATCCGACAATATCTCCTTTTTTCAATGCTTGTGGTATTATTTCAGTTGAAAAAATCATAGCACTAGATATAAAAAGTGCTATGATAGTCATTAAATGTTTATACATATTTCTCCATTCATATTTATTTATCTATAAAATAAAACTCAATTTTTCTCTTAATTTTGTATAATCTGGTAAGTGAACTCCAGTTATTCCAAATTTTTCTGCATTTTTCACATTAATTTCAGTATCATCTATGAACATTGTTTCTTTTGGATCTAGTTTAAATTTATCTATTAAATATTCATAAATTTCATCATCTGGTTTAAGCAAATGGCAATAACAAGATATTACTTCATCATCAAATTTATCAAAAAATTTATATCTACTTTTTAATGCTTCTATTGCTTCTTTATGAAAATTAGATAGTATGTAGAATTTATATTTACCTGTATTTACTAATTCTTCAAATATTTTTACATTTTGCCATATTGGAACTAGCATATCAAAAAATTTATAATCTAGAAAATCATCTATTTCTTTATTGCATTGAGGCAATTTATTTTTGAAAATTATTCTAGCTTCTTCATAACTAACTGTTCCTTTATCAAATCCAATCCATTCTTTTGAAGCAAATACAGTATGATAAAATGATTCACTATACTCTTTCGATATATTTTTTTCAATATACTCTTTTGGACTAAAATCTATAAGAACATTCCCTAAATCAAACACTATATTTTTCATAATATCCTCTTTCAAATTTTATTTATTCATAAAATCAACAACATATTGCAATACTTCTGATGCTTGTATTTCTACTGATTCTCCTGTTTTTCTTTCTTTTATTTCAACAATTTCTTCTGCTGCTCTTTTTCCAACTATTACTTTTAATGGGAATCCTATTAAATCAGCATCTTTAAATTTGAATCCTGCTCTTTCATTTCTGTCATCTAAAACTGCATCTATTTTATTGTTTTGTAATTCATTATATATTTTTTCAGCCAAATTTAATTGGTCATCATCTTTTGTATTTGCTATTATAACATCTGCAATATATGGTGCAATTGCTGTTGGCCAAACAATTCCAAATTCATCATGATTTTGTTCTATTGCTGATGCCATAACTCTTGAAACACCAATACCATAACATCCCATACTCATTATTTCTTGTTTTCCTTGCTCATTTAATACAACTGCATTCATTGATGTCGAATATTTTTTACCTAATTTAAATATATGACCTACTTCTATCCCTCTTGCTATATCTAATGTTCCATTACATTTAGGACAACCATCACCTTTTCTTGCCTCTCTTATATCCGCAACAATCGAATACGATAAATCAGATATATTTGTATTTATATAATGATAATCTTCTTTATTAGCTCCTACTACAAAATTTCTCATTGATTTCACTGTTTCATCTATAACAACAGTTATTTGATCATTATGATTAATTGAACCTACATAACCTTTTATTATTCCTAATTTTTTACAATCTTCATCATCATACATTTCAAGTTCTAATGTAGCTCCTACCGCATTTTTTACTTTTATTTCATTTACTTCTAAATCTCCTCTTATAAGAGCCATAAAATAATTAGTTTTATCTTCTAAAACTTCTTTTAAAAGTACTGCTTTCACTGTTTTTTTAGGATCCACATTTAAAAATGATGATACTTCTTCTATTGTTTTAGCACCTGGTGTAGCGACTAATTCAAGTGATTTTAACTCTTCTGTTGATTCTGTTAAATCAATTCTACCTTTTGCTTTTTCTTTGTTTGCTGCATAATCACATGTGCCACAAAATAAAATATGATCTTCTCCACTTTCAGCTAAAACCATAAATTCATTAGTTACATCTCCACCAATTGAACCTGAATCTGCTTCAACTGCTCTAAAATTTAATCCACATCTAGTAAATATTCTATCATATGTTTGTTTCATATTTATGTATTCTGCATCTAATGATTCATCTGTTAAATGAAAACTATATGCATCTTTCATTAAGAATTCTCTACCTCTCATAAGCCCAAATCTAGGTCTAATTTCATCTCTAAATTTAGTTTGAATTTGATATAAATTTATTGGTAAATCTTTATATGATTCAATTGTTCCTCTAACTATATCTGTTACAACTTCTTCATGTGTTGGTCCTAATGCAAATTCTCTTTCACTTCTATCTTTCATTCTCATTAATTCAGGCCCGTACGCAAACCATCTTCCAGTTTCTTTCCATAAATCTGCTGGTTGTATTACTGGCATGTGTATTTCTTGTGCACCTGCTCTATCCATTTCTTCTCTAACTATATTTTCAATTTTTCTTAACACTTTGTACCCTAATGGTAAATATGAATAAATCCCTCTTGACAATTGTCTTATCATAGATGCTCTTAACATAAGCTTATGACTTACTACTTCAGCTTCTTTTGGAGCCTCTTTATACGTTTTTAAAAATGCTTTACTAAGTCTCATTATATTCTCTCCTTTTTTATTAATTTGTATTATTTAATTTTATACATATATAATACCATTTACTCTAATCTATTTCAATTATTTGTCGCACTATCCATTTTCATCTTCTGGTAATTTAAATCCTAATCTTGTTTCTGATACAATAACTGCAAAAAATATTAAACTTGCACCTATTATAACACGTAATGTTAATACTTCATGCAACAATAATATAGCAAATATTGGAGCAAACAATGATTCTGTTACTAATAATATAGATGCTCTTGTTGATGTAGTATCTTTTTGAAATAAAGTTTGCATTAAAAAGCATAGTGTCGTTGCAAATATTGATAAATATAGCATCGATATTAACTGCATTCCACTAAGTTTCATTATTTTTTCTGTATCTTTAAACACAATTAAAATAGATATTAAAGATAAAATTGATGAAACACCCATTTGTAATATACTCAGTCTAATAGGATTACTTTTTGTAGATAAGTATCCTGTAAATGCTATATGAAATGCAAAAAACAATGCTGATACTATAGTATATTTATCTCCAATATTTATATTTGTTAATTGAAAATTTTTATCAAAGCTCAGTACTGCTACTCCTAATATACATATGATGGATGCTATAAATGAAAATATATTCGGAATATGTTTATGTATTGCCCAAAATATATAAGGTACTATTATTACATTTAATGCTGTAAAAAAAGCATTTTTACTAGCTGTTGTATTTGCTGCACCCATTATTTGAAATGAAAAACCTAAAAATAGGAAAATTCCTAATATAATTCCATGTTTTTATTCATGTTTTTTGATTTCTATCATTTTTTTAAAAAATATAACTGATAATAATAAAAATGCTATTACAAATCGTATTGTCAATAAATAAAATGGAGTTATTCCTTCATTTAATCCTATCTTTACAAATACAAAGCCAAGACCCCACAGTAATCCTACTAAAAGTAAACCTAAATCTGCTGTATATCTTTTCATAGTTTTTCTCCTCACTGAACCTCTTTATGAAATTTCTCATAAATATCTAATTTTAAATATTCATTATCTATTGTACCATTATATTTTTCTAAATAATTCATTACAAAGTCTCTTATTTCTTTTATTTCTTTAACATTTTTCACTATATCTATAAGCATTAAATCTGATACTCCACTTTGTTTTGTGCCAAATATCTCTCCTGAATTTCTTAATTTTAAGTCTTCTTCTGATATTTTAAATCCATCTGTTGTTTGCTCCATAACTTCAAGACGTCTAACTGATAAATCATTATCTGTAACTGCTTCTAAAAAACAATATGATTTTTTACTACCTCTTCCAACACGCCCACGTAACTGATGCAGTGATGAAAGTCCAAATCGTTGAGCATCTCGAATAACCATTATAGTCGCATTAGGAACATTTACTCCAACTTCTATTACTGTTGTTGATATTAATATATCTATTTGTCCAACTTGAAATTTATTCATTATATCTTGTTTTTCTTTTGCTTTTAATCGACCATGCATAAGTGCTATTTTTTTATCTTTAAAAATTTTTGTATATTCTTCATATGTTTCTTGTGCTGATTTAGCATTCAATGCTTCACTCTCTTCTATAAGTGGTGCAACAACATATATTTGTTGCTTTTCTTCTATTTTTTGATTTATAAATTCATACATCTTATTTTTTTCTTCAGAATTTTTTATCCACTTTGTCTTTATTGGAATTCTTCCTAATGGCAATTCATCTATTATTGATACATCTAAATCTCCATAAATCGTAAGTGCTAATGATCTTGGTATTGGTGTTGCACTCATTACTATTAAGTTTGACAAATTTCCTTTTTCTCTAAGTAATTTTCTTTGTGTAACTCCAAATCTGTGTTGCTCATCTATTATTATAAGACCTAAATTTTTAAAAATAACATCATCTTCAATCAATGCATGTGTACCGATAACAACATCTACTAATCCTGCTTCTATTTCTTTTATCAATTTCTCACGTTTTTTACCTTTTATACTTCCTGTCAATATTTCTACTCTGACATCAAGATTATAGAATTCATTTACTATTCCTAAAAAATGTTGTGTCGCCAATATTTCAGTTGGTGCCATTATTACACCTTGATATCCATTTTCAACCATATATAATAACATAATAAGTGATACTATTGTTTTTCCTGATCCTACATCTCCTTGAACTAGACGATTTACTATTTTTCCATTAGTTAGTTCTCTATGTATTTCTTTTATTACTTTTTTCTGTGCATTTGTTAATGCATATTTCAGTGATTGAATAAATTGTTTTACAAGATTTCTATTATCATCTAATATATATATATTATTATTTGCTTTATCAGTAGCAAATCTATTTTGTAGTATTCCCATTTCAAGTAACAATATTTCTTCAATCATAAATCGTTTTAATGCACTTTCTTTATTTTTTTCATTTTCTGGAAAATGTATGTTTACTATTGCATCTTTTCTACTCATTAAATTTTCTTGTTTTAATAGTTCCTCTGGTATATTTTCTTCAAGTAAATACCCATAGTCTAAAATTGCTTCATATATTATTTTTCTAATAGTTTCTTGTTTTAATGATGTTGTTGATGAATAAATAGGTAATATTTGTGATTGTTTACTATTCATAACTGCTGCAAGCTTTTTGATTTCTGGATTTACTATTTGAAATCTTGCTGCTCTTTTAACTTTTCCATAGACTATTAATTCATCTCCATTTCTGAGCATATTTTTCATAAATCTACCATTAAACCATACTAATTCAACTGTTCCTGTATTATCTTGAAGCAAAGCTTTAAACATATATCTTCCAGATTTTATATACTGATTTGTTGTATTTATTACTATTCCTTTTAATACAACAAATTCATCAGGTAATATTTCTCTTATATTTTTTGCATTAGATCTATCTTCATAAGCTCTTGGGAAAAAATACAATAGATCATAAAGTGTATAAACAGACAATTTATGAAATTTTTCTAATGCTGCTTTTCCCAATCCTCTTATTTTAAATTCTTCCATTTTTTTATAAAGTAAATTATAAGTAGCCATATTACCTCCTTTTAATAACAATATCTTCAAAAAAAGTTGCACTTGTTACATAAGCAACTTGTACAACCTTTTATTTTCTATGAACTTACTTTTTCCATTAATTCATCACTTATACTAAAGTTAGCATATATGTTTTGAACATCTTCATTTTCTTCAAGATCTTCATATAATTTCATTATTTTCTTTGCAGTTTCTTCATCTGTTATATCTATTAAGTTATTTGCAAACATAGTAATTTCTGGATCTTCTGCAATTAACGAAGCAGCTTTCAATGCATTATTTACAGTTTCAAAATCATTTGGATCAGTTATTACTACTACACTTCCTTCTCTTTCCACAACATCTTCTGCTCCAGCTTCTAGTGCTACTTCCATTACTTTTTCTTCATCAATTACATTTTGATCAAATTCTATAACACCTTTTCTATCAAACATAAATGATACCGATCCATTTTCACCAAGATTTCCATCATTTCTTGAGAAATTCATTCTCACTGTTGAAGCAGATCTATTTTTATTATCTGTTACTACATCTACTAAAAATGCAACTCCACCTGAGCCATATCCTTCATATCTTATTTCTAAGTATTCTACTCCTTCTAATTCTCCAGTTCCTTTTTTTATAGCTCTTTCAATAACATCTTTTGGCATATTTGATGCTTTTGCTTTATCTATTGCTAATCTCAGTCTTGGATTAAAATCTGGATTCCCTCCTGCTGAACGTGATGCAATTGTCAATTCTTTCCCTAATCTTGTAAATACTTTTGCTCTAATTTTATCTTGTCTACCTTTTCTATGTTGTATATTAGCCCATTTACTATGTCCTGCCACGAACAATCCCTCCATTTTTATTTTATTTTTATTAATATAGTGATTTAATTATATCGTTATACAACTGTTTTACTTCATTATTATATTCTTCATCTTGACTGTTTAATCTATAAATCACATAATAATCATCTCTAGAAATTTTAACTACTTTAACTGTTGTTTTTGTTTTACTATCATAATATTCATTAGTATTTATTTTTTCATAACTATCTAACGAAATATTTGGTTTATAAACAACATAGAGTTCAAACGCTTTTTTTGTTTTATTATCCATTAAATATACTGATCGTTCTCCAAAATTCTCATTCTCATAATTCAAGAAATATAAATTTTTGTATGTCTTAGCATATACATTTTTTATAACTTTGGTTAATGAGATTCCTCTATTTTTAATTTCATATATATCTCTAATATTTACTGGAATATCATCTATATTTGATACCTTTTTTGAATATATCCTACTTGTTTCTGTACTTTGCGTAGTCTCTCCAGAATCATATATTACTATTTCTTTTGCATTTGGATCAGGCTTATATTCATTATCTTCATCTATATAAGAATAACTTAAAAAACTACAAAAAGTAGTCCCTAATAATAGAATTATTTTTTTCATTTTTATTTCCCCTTTATATTAATTAAACTCCTTGTTATTATACCATATTTTTATAATATCTTCAAAATTTATTACTTTCTTCATATCTTATTATTTCCATAATTATATATTAATAAAAAAACACATAGAGTATTAAAATATTCTATGTGTTAATATTATTATATTTATTATAAACTTATATTTTCTTCTGTTTCAGAATCAAAGATATGACATCTTGTTGTATCAAATTTAAATATTCTAGCTCCTCTTCTTGATGTATCTGCAACTCCTTCTACATTTACTCTACAAGTCATTTGCTTTCCATTCATTGTAAAGTATATAAACTCTTCATTTCCCATTTGTTCTACAACTAATATTTCTCCTGGTTTTGCTATTGATGATTCTGAATCAACTACTTCTATACATTCAGGTCTTATTCCAAATGTAACATTTTTACCTACATGTGATCTTACTTTATTTGCTTTTTCTCCAACTATTTCTACTTCAGAACCTTCTAAATCAAAGTACACCTTACCATCTTTTTCAATTAATTTACCATCTACTAAGTTCATTGTAGGAGATCCTATAAATCCTGCAACAAATTTATTTGCTGGAGCATGATATAAATTTAATGGTGTATCAACTTGCATTATTTTACCTGCATTTAATACTGTTATTCTATCTCCCATTGTCATTGCTTCTACTTGATCATGTGTAACATAAATCATTGTTGTCTTTAATTCATGATGTAATTGAGTTATTCTAACTCTCATTGAAACTCTTAATTTAGCATCTAAATTTGATAATGGTTCATCAAATAAGAATACTTCAGGCTCTCTTACTAAGGCTCTTCCTAATGCAACCCTTTGTCTTTGCCCTCCAGACATCTCTTTAGGTTTTCTATCTAATAGATTTGTTATTTCTAATTTTTCCGCCGCTTCTCTTACTCTTTTATCGATTTCATCTTTTGGTGTTTTTTTCAATTTTAATCCAAAAGCCATATTTTCATAAACTGTCATGTGAGGATATAATGCATAATTTTGGAAAACCATTGCTATTCCTCTATCTTTTGGTGGTACATCATTTACTACTCTGTCTCCTATGTAAATTTCTCCTCCTGTTATTTCTTCTAATCCAGCAATCATTCTTAGTGTTGTTGATTTAGCACATCCTGATGGTCCTACGAATACCATAAATTCTCCATCTTGAATGTCTAAGTTTACTCCGTGTACAGCTTTAAATCCATTTGGATATTGTTTTTCCACATTTTTTAAGACTACTTTTGCCATTAAAAGATACCTCCATTTTATATTTTTTTGTTACATTTAATTCTACCTCGTTTTTGTTAATTGTCAATACCTATATTTCTATTTTTTTGATTGTACTCTTTGTAGTACTATTTTTATCGCGTTTTCTATTCTATCTATTTCTTTTAGTTCTTCATCTTTAATCCATTTACTTACATCTGTATTCCCGTATCCTAATGATTCAAGTGCTAATTTTATATCTTCTTTAAATAATAATAATTTTGTATTAGAAGTATCTGAAACAATGTTATTTCCTTGTGATATACTTGTATTTTCTCTATATATTTCTAATACATTCAATTTTTTAACTTTATCTTTCAAATCAACAATTAATTTTTGAGCTTTTTTAGCTCCCAAACCTGGAACTCTTGTTAACAATTTTATATTTTCTTCTAATACTACATCTATTACTTCTTTTGTATTATATGTTGATAATATTGCTAATGCTAATTTAGGCCCTACTCCACTAATACTAACTAATGCTTTAAATAATTCTCTTTCATTTTCTGATTTAAATCCATAAAATGAAATATCATCTTCTTTTACATTGGTGTATATGTATAATTTTTCATCTATTCCTATATCTCCAAGTGTTTCATATGTTTTTAATGATATATATATTTTGTATGCTAATCCATTTACATCAATTGCTATATAATCGATTTTCTTTACTGATAATTGACCATGAATATATTCGTACATCTAATCTCCTAATATTACATTTATAGTTTAACTAATTCTATATTTTCTAGTGGTTCTCCTAGTATCATTTCTCCGATTCTTTGCATTTGATTTATACTATCTGAAAAATAATATTTAGTAACTCCTTTATTATTTTTTAATAGTTTGTTTTCTTCTAATATTTTTTTTAAATCATTTGCTGTTTCCATTGCTGGATCTACAATTTCAACATTCGGATAATTTAATTTAATTGCATTTCTCAATAATGGATAATGTGTACATCCTAGAACAAGTGAGTCTACCTCTGTTACAAAATCATCTAAATAATACTTTAACACTTGATTTACCAATTCACCATCTAATATCCCTTCTTCAACAACTGGAACAAATAACGGGCATGCTTTTGATTTTACTTCTATTTCATTATCCCTATTTTTTAATTCTATTTCGTATTTTTTAGAATTTATAGTAGCTTTAGTTCCAACCACACCAATTTTCTTATTTTTTGTTGTATTCAATGCTGATTTAACTCCTGCATCTATAACTCCAATTATAGGTATTTTATATGTATTATTCAATTCTTCTAATGCTAGTGAAGTTGCTGTGTTACATGCGATTACAATAGCTTCTACTTTTTTTTCTAATAAAAAATCTACTATTTGTTTTGAATAACGAATTATTAATTCTTTTGATTTGTCTCCATACGGTACTCTAGCTGTATCTCCAAAATAATATATTTCTTCGTTAGGTAATATTTTTCTAACTTCTCGCAATACTGTTAGTCCACCTACTCCTGAATCAAATATCCCTATTGCCATTTGTATCCTCTTTCTATTATAGTTTATTTAATCTTTATAAATAAAAGTTTATATTTCATATTCTGCTATTATATTTTTTATAGCATTAAGGTGTCCAAAGTGTTCCTTTATTTCCTCTATATCAAATCCAATACCTATATAGTTCATTTCATCAAACTTTTCAAAAATTCTTTTCGAATAAATTTTTTCAAATTCAAAAAATGGTATTATAAGTCTATTTTTAAATTTTTTATTTTTTATATCAAATGATATAAACCATTCATTTACTGAAGATAAATTTATATTTAACACTTTATTAATTGGCATGTACGGCATCTTAGGAATTATCATTTGTTTCCCTTCTTTCATCACATAAATACCTTGTATTCTTTGATTTGATTTATTTTGATAAAATTCTGGTACCATATATTCAAATTCTAAAGTTTCTCTTTTCTGATATGAATTTAGATATTTTTCTAATAATTTTATTTTATCCATACTATCGGCTTTTCTAATATCATTAAAATCATCTCTAAATAGCCATACTGGATGAAATGATCCTGTAAATATTCCTACTTGAGACTTTGTTTCTACTAACTCTTTTAATTCTTTTCTATTTTCTTCTTTATATCTAATTATACTTATATTTTTTAAATCTTCTATTTTACCATTTATCTCTATATCTGTTGCATTTACATATTCTGCTAATCCCAACACAAATTTTAATCCATTTTCTATATCTTCATTTGTTGTAGGAGTAGGTATTACAATTTCAAATTTAAAAAATTCATCTGTTGATACTCCAAATCCTCTTCCTGCTTTTACTGTTTCATTTTTAGGATATGCCCATAGCATCTCTCTTCTAATTATATCATCTTCATAAGGCTTTACTAAAAAAGCATCATCTGGAATACCAAATTTGTATCTTCCTCCTGTTAAAGATTCATAATACTTTACTTTTGGTTTTTTAAATTCTTTAAACATTCTCTTAATTTGTTTGATTTTAACTACTATACTCATCATAAACTCCTTTAACTTATAAATATTTATAGCTTGTTCGTATTATAACATATAAATTAAATTTTATCTTTATTTTAATAAAAAAAGTCATTTCAATTATTATTGAAAATGACTTTTTATTTATTTCATTATTTTTTATTCACTCTCATCATACAATAAATTATTCATATCATCTAATAAAATTTCATTTAATACTTCTACTTCTTCTTCCCATACACCTTTTGTATCAGTATATTTTTCTATATGATTCAAAAATATTTCTCCATCAAATTGTTGACTTTTGACCATTTTATTTAGTATTTCTAATATTTTTACAAATGATTCAACTGAATTACTAACTTTATACGGTAACCATTCTCCATCATCATTTGTTGCAGTATATACTGGATATCCATGTATTTCTTCTTTCAAATCTACAAATATAGGATCTTCAGCTACTCCAGAACCTATTGTTATCCATGTTTTTTTCCACATGCCTTCATCATTTCCAGTTATATCTTGACCTGTCATATAATCAATTCTATAATCTTTCTGAACTTCTACTAATTTGTCAGGATTCACAAAATAAAAATCTGTGATCTCCTCTTCTAATTTTGGTAATGGATTTTTTTTTATCAAATCAATTAATGACTCTGGTATAGTTATATTTTTCATAGTTTTCACACACTTTCATTTTTTTATATACAATGTTTTATCTCTAAAGTATAACTCGAATTTATATTTTTTCAATACTTTTTTATCAATTTATGATATAATAATAAATAATTTTTATCAACATAAAAATAAACAAGAAAGGAATTTAAGTATGACTAAACACAAAAACATAATAAATAACATAGTCTTTTCATTGTTATTTTTAATGATTTCTATTACTTCTTTCACAGGTGATTTAGATGACTATAAATCATTTCTTCTAGGTGATATTGAAGGAAATGTTTATCAAGAAGTCAATTCAGAAGAACTTAGACCACTAGCATCTACAACTAAAATAATGACATCATTATTAACATTAGAAAGAATTAAAAATGGTGAAATAACTATGGATACAATGGTACCTGTTTCATCATTTGCTGCATCTGTTCCATATGGAATAAAATTAGTTTCTGGAAAAGAGTATTCAGTAAAAGACTTATTAAAAGCTACTATAATTCGTTCTTCTAACAATGCTGCTGAAGCATTAGGAGAATTTAATGGAAATGGTAATGTTCAAGCATTCGTTGACTCCATGAATAGAAAAGCTATTGAACTTGGATTAAATAATCTTCATTATTGTACTCCACATGGATTACCTCCTGAAGACACAGGAAAATGTAGAGACACTGGAACTGCAACAGATTTATATAAATTATCTCAATATTTATTGAAAACACATCCTGAATATTTAGAAATTTCTAAAAATTCTGTTGATTATATTGATAATGGAAATATAAAATTAACTTCTACAAACCATTTACTTGGTAAAGTTGAAGGTGTCGATGGATTAAAAACTGGTTATTATCGTGCTGCAGGATCAAATATAGTTTTAACTGCAAAAAGAAATGATACAAGAATAATAGCTATAATTATGGGTGCTAGTAAAGCTATAAACAGAGATACTATTGGCGCTACTAAAATAGACGTGTTTTATACAACACCTTCAAATGAACATACTGTTATAACTAATAAATCTATCGATAATCAAAACAAGGATAATTTTGTTTCAATCTCAAATAATAATAATGCAATAAAAAATAGTTCGCTTGAATAAGTGAACTATTTTTATTTATATTTTTTACATTTTTCATACATTTTTTTTGCTTCTGCCTGTCTATAAACCAATGTTGTCTTCATATGAACTTTATTTGGATTTTCATATATTGCTGCAAAATGGTATGTTGCTTTATCTAGAGACATTTTGTTAAATTCTTTAAATCTTAATGTCCCATTTCCTGAAGAATACCCATTATTAATTTCATATTTTATAAACGCTAATTGTTCAAATAAATTAGGCCATTCTTTTCTAACTAATACTTCATTACTATTTTTAGCATTATTCCATGAAGATTTAACATTTGGTTTGTAATTTTTATTATATCTTTTGTTAACATATTTTATTAATTTATTCCACCTATACCCTCCAAGACCATTTTTACCACTTCCATCTCCCCATTGTGCAAGACCTCTTCCTGGTCCAAATTCATCATTGTCTGGATCTAATCTTTTAGCAAGTTCCACATTTCCATATTCAGAATGTTTTCCTATTCCTTCTCTTTTATAAGGATTTAAGTTTGATTCATATTTAAAATTCCCCAATATTGCTGCTGCTGCATTTGGAGAGAACTTCTCGTTTTTAACTAAATATTCACAAGCTAGATTTGCAGATTTCTCTCCATTCCACCAACCTGGGTTATATCTATTTCCACCCCATTTAGATTGTTTTATTGTGTTTTTATTAATCTTTTCCTTTTGATTTGACTTGAAATAATCATAAACTACAAAAAAGAATACTACTATTAGTAATATTCTTAAATATGAATATGATTCTGCTGTTTGATTTTTACTATTTTTTTTCATCGTTAATTTTCCATTCTAATATTTTACTTAAAAAACTTTTTAATTCATCTGTTTTTGGATTTTCAAATATCTCATTAGCACATCCATGTTCTAATATTTTACCATCATCCATATATAAAATGTAATCTGCAACATTTCTTGCAAATCCCATTTCATGTGTTACTATTATAAACTCTTTTTCTTCTTTTTTCAATGTCATTATCATTTCTAATACTTCTAATGTTAAAATAGGATCTAACGCTGCTGTTGGTTCATCTAACATTATAAGTTCTGCATCTATAGCTAGAGCTCTAATAATCGCTATCCTCTGTTTTTGTCCTCCTGATAATTGATATGGTTTTTTATCTTTATGTTCTATTAATCCAAATTTTTCAAATAAATGTAGTGCTTTGACATTTGCTTCTTCTAATGATTTACCATGGACTTTTTCTAATACAATAGTTATATTTCTTAATGCTGCTAAATGTGGAAATAAATTATATTGTTGAAAAACAACACCTATATTTTTATGAAATTCTAATGACTGTTTTTTATCTTCATTTGTTAATAAATGTTTATTTATTGTTATATTGCCTTCAGTTATACTTTCTAATCCTGAAATCAATCTTAGCAATGTCGATTTACCTCCTCCTGAAGGCCCTATTATTCCTATTGATTTAACATTTTGTATATCAATATTTATATCTTTTATAACATCTAATTTAGCAAATTGTTTTAGTAAATTCTCTATCTTTAAATTCATTATTCATCTCCTTGTATTTTAAATCTATTTTCAAAATACTTAGTTGCTATTGATATTGGAATCGTTATTATCAAATATCCAATTGCTAAATATATATATAATTCTGCTGTTTTAAATGTCATAGAATCGACTTCTTGTATTTTTTTAGTAAATTCTGCTATTGATATTACAGATAGTAATGCTGAACCTTTTACTACCAATGAAAATTGACCAGCTAATGGAGGTAACATTTGTTTTATCAATTGTGGTATTATTAAATATCTATATTGCTGAATTTTAGTAAATCCCAAGCTTCTTGCTGATTCCCATTGTTGTTTATCAATGCTTTCTATACCTGATCTAAAAATTTCTGCTACAAATGCACCATAAAATATTGATAGTATTAATGTTCCCAATGTATAACTACTCTCTATTTTGAAGTTTCCTATATATATATTATCTACTTTAAATGCTGTTCCTACAAAATAATAAAATATAATTATTTGTACTAATAATGGAGTTCCTATTATTATTTCTGAAAATGAAACTGCTAAAAATTTAAATGTATATGATTTAGATTTTTTCATAATTGCTATAATCAATCCTATTATGACACTTAAAATAAGCGAAAACACACTTATAATAACTGTATTAATATAGCCTTGACTAATCATTGTCATATATCTCTTATCTTTAAATATAAATCCAAAATCAAATTCATAACCCTTTTCTATTAATTTATCTCCTGTGAAAACAATTAAATTATAATAAACAATTATTATAATTAGAGTAGCAAAGATAATCCTTGCTCCTCTTAACAATGTACTATAATTATTATTGATTTCTTTATATTTATAATTTATTTTTTTTATTATATTCATAATCACTATATTCTTTCTATTTTTTATTAAAAGAAAAATTTAATTCCTGTTTCTTTTTCAAATTCTTCTTTTTTATCTTTTAAATATGTTTCTCTAATTTTATCAAATGTTCCATCTGTTTGTGCTTTTTTTATAAATTCATCTACTTTAGCTTTTAATTCAGGTTGATTTTTCCTCATAGCTATACCCCAACCCGATACATTTGGAAGTGGTGTCATAATTGTTCTTGTTGTTGATTTATATTTTGCATTATGATTTGCTACCGATAATGGATCATATATAAAAACATCAGATTTCCCTTGTGATACTTCTAGTACAGCTTGACTCTCTTTATCAAATAATTTTATTTTAGATTTTGGTGCATTTTTACTTGCCCATAATGCTCCTATTGTTCCTGATTTAACTGCTATTTTAACATCTTCTGAATTTACATCATTTATTGTTTGTACTTTTGAATCTTTATAAACTAACATCACTAATGGTGATGATGCATATGGTATTGAAAAGTCTACTTGTTTTGCTCTTTCTTCATTTATTGTCATTGATGATATTATAAAATCAATCTTACCTGATAATAATGCTGGTATAAGACCTTGATATGATATATTTTGTATTTCTACTTCTTTTCCTAATGCTTTTCCTAATGCTTTTCCTATTGAAACACTTACTCCATCAGGTTTTCCATTAGCATCAACTGTTTCAAATGGTGGATATTCAAGTTCCATCCCTATTACAATTTTATTTGATTCTCTTTTTACATCTGATCCTTTATTTGATCCACATCCAAAAATCAACAATGATAATGAAATTATAAGTATTATTCGTTTCATATTTCCTCCTAAATTTTTATAAAATTTTACTATCAACATTTATTAAAATTTATCAACATTTTATTTAATAATTTTCTTAATATTAGTATTTCTTCATTTGACATATCTTTATACTGTATTTCATATATTGAATTTGAGATTTCTGCAAATATTTCTATAAATTTATATCCTTTTTCTGTCAATCTTACTAAAGTTATACGTTTATCTTTTTCATCTTTACATAATTCAACATAATTAAGTCCCTCTAATTTTTTTACAAGAGTCGTTATTGTGGAAGGATCTTTTTGAATTCTTTCAGATAATTCACACATTTTTAATGGTCCATTTGTAATTAATGTATATAATATTGCACCATGTGATGGAACAATTCCATCAATTTTATATTTTTGTAATTTTTTAATTATATATTGATCTGTAATTACTTTTAGTTTACTTATTAAGAGTAGTGTATCGTCTGTTGCCATATTATCACCTTTTTAAATAATTATATATTTGTTATTGATTTTTATTTGTAATAAAAATACTTGGATGTCCAAGTATCGATATTATACTTTGATTTCCAAGTATTGTCAAATTTTTATTGGTTTTATCCAATCGCTTTCTTTTCCTTTTACGTAATTAGATATAAATTCTTCTTTATATTCTTTAAATTTACTATCTATAATTGCATTTCTTGAATCATTCATAAGTTTGATTAAGAAGTGTAAATTATGTATCGTTGCTAATCTCTGACCTAACATTTCTTCTGCTTTAAATAGATGTCTAATATACGCTCTTGTATAATTTTTACATGTATAACATTCGCAATTTTCATCTAATGGCCTAGGATCTTCTTCATAAGATTTATTTTTTATTACAAGCCTTCCATACTTTGTAAATACTGTTCCATGTCTTCCTATTCTTGTTGGATGTACACAATCCATCATATCTATTCCATGTTCTAGTGCTTCTAACATATCTAATGGTTCTCCAACACCCATTAAATATCTAGGTTTTTCAAATGGTAATTTTGGCGTTATATACTTTAATATTCTATACATATCTTCTCTAGGTTCTCCAACAGCTAAACCTCCTATTGCATACCCTGAAAATCCATTATTCATTTCATAAAGCTCATTAAAACTTTTATTCCTTAAATCTTCATAAATACCACCCTGTACTATTGCAAATAACCCTTGACGATCTTTATTCTTATTAGCATCAATACATTTTTTTGCCCATCTTGTTGTTCTCTCAATAGATGGTATTAAATATTCTCTACTTGATAATCCTGGAGGACATTCATCAAATGCCATCATTATATCACTTCCTAGATTATTTTGTATTTCTATAGATTTTTCTGGTGAAATAAAGTGTTTAGAACAATCTATATGAGATCTAAAATGTACTCCTTCTTCCACTATTTTACGTATTGCCCCTAAACTAAATACTTGAAACCCACCACTGTCTGTAAGTATTGGTTTATTCCAATTCATAAATTTATGTAATCCACCAAATTTACTTATTAATTCATCTCCTGGTCTTAAATAAAGATGATATGTATTTCCAAGTATTATATGTGTATTCATTTCTTCTAATTCTTCTTTTGTCATCATTTTAACTGTAGCCTGTGTTCCTACTGGCATAAATACTGGTGTTTCTATTTCACCATGTGGTGTTTTTATTATTCCCGCTCTAGCATTTCCATCATTTGCTATACTTTCATATGTTACTGGTAATTTATTTTCATCATTATTCATTTTTCTAAATCTCTACTTTCTAATTATTTCTATTATATCTTTTATTGATACAAGATGATTTGCTAGTCTATCAAATTCTTCTTTTGTTCTTATCATTATTCCTAAACGTATTAATACATAAGCTATTCCATTTTCTTTTGTTAGATTTGTATTGACTTTTACCATCTCTATCTTATGGTCATTTAATATTTTTATTATTTCTAATACAATTCCATTTCTATCAATTGATTTTATAGTAAAATAGAATTCATATTTTGAACTATTGTTTAAATCATTTTCATCCCATCTAACCTCTATCTCTCTATCTGGTTCTGATTCAATTAACTTTTTTATATTTTCACAATTCTCTCTATGTATTACTATCCCTCTAACTCTCGTTACAAATCCTCGTATATCATCTCCAGGTAGTGGTGAACAGCATTTGGCAAAATGGTACATTGTATTTTCAGTTCCACTTATTGTAATTCCACCTTGGCTACGTTCTTTTCTTCTATTTCCTTTTTCTGTCTCTTCTTCCAATATTTGTTCAAGATTTAGTTCTTCTTTTATCGCAAATCTTTTTATAAATCCTTCTAAAGATAAATCTCCCATTGCAAATTTATATAATAAACTGTGAAAATTTGGCACATTAAATTTTTTCATATAAAGAAAAACTCTCTCATCTTCTTCTATATCTCTTAATTTAATATTTAATTTATCAAATTCTTTCTCCAAAATTTGTTCGCCTTCTTTTACTTTTTCTTCATATTCTATATCTTTAAACCATTTTTTTATTTTCACTTTTGAACTATTATTATTAACCATGTTAAGCCAATCTTTACCTGGTCCTTTTGTATTTTTGGATGTTAGTATTTCTACTTTATCTCCATTTTTTACTTCTTGATTCAAATGTGCTATTTTATCATTTATTTTTGCACCAACTGTTCTATAACCAATTTGCGAATGAATATGAAATGCGAAATCCAATGCTGTAGAATGATTTGGAAGTTCAATCACATCTCCTTTTGGTGTAAATGCAAATATTGTTTGACTTAATACATTTCCTGTTATTTTTTTTGCAAAACTTTTTGTCTCATGATTATCTCCTGTTGATTTTTCAACCATCTTTTTTACTGCTGCATAATATTCATCATTTTTTGTCTTAGATTTCTTTTCTTTATATTTCCAATGTGCTGCAACTCCATCTTCTGCAATGGAATGCATTGCAAAAGTTCTTATTTGAATTTCAACATTTTGGCTATTAGGTCCTACTATAGTAGTGTGTATTGATTGATACCCATTTGTTTTTGGTACTGCTATATAATCTTTAAATCTTCCTGATACAGGTATAAATAAGCTATGAATAACACCTAATACATTATAACATTCAACTTCCTTTTCAACTAATATTCTAATAGCTATAAGATCATATAAATCTGCAAATTTTTTTTCCTTTTCATGAATTTTTTTATAAATACTATATAAATGTTTTGGTCTACCTGTTATTTCAGCATTTATATATTGTTTT